>Ga0105044_10001331_pt1 | contig 32749 bp, 37 predicted proteins | sample MAT01_FD_78092 | JGI IMG/M metagenome (GOLD analysis project Ga0105044, IMG submission 78092) | Freshwater microbial communities from Lake Fryxell liftoff mats and glacier meltwater in Antarctica - MAT-01 | ecosystem: Environmental > Aquatic > Freshwater > Ice > Liftoff microbial mat | place...
GGCGTTAATGTTAGCGTTAATGGAATTCTCACGCCTGTTGCCGATGCACCTGCATCGAGTGTGAGGCTTTCACCAAAACAGAAGATGTTTTTTCCATTCGATGTGGTTACAAAATCGCCGCCAAAACGGTATCATAATCAACGCATAAGTTGATATCGGTTATTTTCAGTATGCCCCTTATCCCCAGCCCTTTACCCAAGTGGCGAGGGAGTTCTTTGTTGCTTTTCAGTATGCTCCTTATCCCCTCCCTCACCCCAATTCAGAGTCAAGGATTCAGGTACATCTCTAATGGATAGAATGAAGAAAAGAAAGATTATTTTTTAAATTACTTTTTGGGGGAACGAAGGGATGAAGATTTTACAGTGAATTGTAAAGAATATGGAGTAGTAGCGGAATACCGATATGCAGCTAAAAGACCTATCATTGCAGCGTTGTCAACGCAGTATTCTCCTTTAGGGATGTACACTGGTATCTTAGTTTTTGTACCGAGGTTTTCTGCTTTCTTGCGCAATGATGAATTAGCTGACACTCCGCCTGAAATGATGATAGATTTTGGTTTGTATTTTTTTACTGCTTGTGTTAGTCCCTTTAACAACTGTTCTGTTATTGCGTGTTGAACTGAAGCACAAACATCTGGTTTTAAGTTTTCTGGAATTTCTTGAGGGAATGTTTTTGAAAGAAAATTTCGTACTGAGGTTTTTAATCCACTAAAGCTAAATTGAAATTCTCCTACAATTGCTACTGGAAATGAAAATGCCTCGAAGTCTCCATTTTGTGACATTGAATCTATAAAAACACCACCGGGGTATTGATAACCCAACATCGATGCAATTTTATCGAATGCCTCACCTGCAGCATCATCTCTTGTTGATCCTAAAACAATATACTTCGTAAAAGATTCAACATAAAACAACGAGGTATGCCCTCCGCTGACTACCAAACCAACAAATGGAAACTCAATCTCATTAGTTTCTAAAAACCCAGAATACAAATGTGCTTCTATGTGATTGATTGGGAATACTGGTTTTGAGGTTTTTAATGCTAACCCTTTTGCAAAGTTTGAACCTACTAACAAGGCTCCCGGCAAACCGGGTTGTGTTGTTACAGCAAATGCGTCAATATCATTTAGAGTACAGTTTGCTTTTTCTAAAGCTTGTTGAACTGTTATGCTAATTGTTTCAACGTGAGCCCTAGAGGCTAATTCTGGAATTACTCCACCGAAATTCGAATGGAAATATTGAGAAGCAATTATGTTGCTTTTAATTTCTTTCGTATTTCCGTTTACAACTGAAGCAGAAGTTTCGTCGCAAGAACTTTCAATAGCTAATATGAGCATTACAGTTGTACACTCCGAAGTTCTTGTAGTAATAAATGCAAGGCAGTGCCTGTGGAGCGTTCTCTATTCAATTGTCTATCTGTACCAAATTGGAAGCGATAAGCCTTCGATTTCGTTGGAGTTGCAATTCCAACCCATACTAACCCAACTGGTTTTTGATCAGTCCAACCTGTTGGTCCTGCAATTCCTGTAATAGAAACTGCATAATCTGAAGAAAACATTTTCTGACAATTTTGCACCATTTCTAATGCAACTTCTTCACTAACAGCACCAAATTGTTCTAAAGTTGTTTCTTGAACATTTACTAAGGATAATTTGGATTGATTACTATAGGTGATTAACCCACCTTTAAACCATTTTGAAGAACCTGAAATAGATACAAATTCTGCTCCTAACATTCCACCTGTACAAGATTCAACAGTTGAAATTGATTTCCCAGTGTTTTTGAGTTCATTCGATACAACTTCAATTAATTTGGTATCTGCTTCTGCATATATAAATTGTTGAATTTTTGGTTTTACTATTGAAAGAATGTATTCTATTTTTTCTTCAGCAACTTGTTTACTTAAGGCTCTGTAACCAAAACGAAGCCTTACACCTTGTGCTGAAGGCAAAAATGCCAATGAAGAATGTTCGTCCAAAAATGCGAAAGGGTTCCCGATAATATCGGCAAGTGAAGATTCTACAATACCAGATGTCATTACAGTTTTATACACTACAACTTCTGAACCTAATTGAGAATGTTGAAGTTCTAAAAAATTTTTCACAGACCCTGAAAAAATTACCTCCATCTCAGAAGGTACACCTGGAAGTGAAAAGAAAAGTGTCCCCTTAAATTCAGTCATCATTCCGGGGGCAGAACCAATGGAATTGTGCAAAACGGTGCAGGAACTCGGTAAAAGTGCGTGTAATTTATTTCTATCGGTAAATTCCCGTCGTTGGCGAACATATCGTTCGTTCAACAATTCTATAGTCGGTTGGTGGTATACCATTGAGTCTTCAAATACTTCGCACCAAACGTGCTTTGTAATATCGTCGTGAGTAGCCCCTAATCCACCAGTCATTATCACAACATCTGCAATAGTGGCTAAACGGCGGATTTCGTCGACAAGGGTTTGAAATGAATCGCCAACTGTAGTCGTAGCAACAATTTCAAACCCCATATCTGTAATTTGGGTACCTAGCCAAGCAACATTGGTATTGACAATTTGACCAATGAGAATTTCATCGCCAATAGAAAGTAAAGCGATTTTCATTGTTTACTTTTTCTCTTTATCTGCAACGTCTTTGATAGACTTTACGATTTCTTGGTATCGAATAGCATCTTCGCCCTTAAATTTTGAACGCTGTAAAAGGAGAATTAGATTTTGAGCTTGAGGAAGAGATAATTCTACTAATACTATATCGGTTGCTTGTTTTTTTGAAGTTTGAGCATCGGTAAGTATTTTTTGAAGTACTTGACGAACTTCTAAAAATGCCTCAGCTTCGGCTCCTGTAATTTCTACAGTAGATAATGATGTATATGCAAATGCTAAATTGTCGACCATTATAGAAGGAGAAAGTTTTTTTTCAGTTGCTGTTTTTCCAGTCTGGGCAAAAGATACAGAAGGTTGAATTGCAAAAACAGAAAGTAAAATTACTGTTGTAAGAAGTATTGATTTCATTTGATAACTTAAAATGGAACGTTTAAAGAAATTCTGTTCAAAAGAACAGCACTATTTATAGAACTGAATGCATAGTCAAAATTGAGATAGTCGGTTACAACACCAACTCCAAAGGACATACCAGAAAGACCACCTGCGTTTCCAAAAGCAGCTCCTTGACGGATTCCGTTGTCATAGCCAACCCTCGCACGAATTACGGAAGACAAATAAAATTCGCCTCCTATTGTAAATGTATTCAATCTCTGGCCAAGTTCTTTATTCTTATCTGCGAGATGGTAAAATGTCAAATTTAAAAGCAATGGAAGTCCCTTCAAACGGTGATTAACACCTAATCGCATATCTAAAGGAAGATCGGAAGTTGCGCCTGGTGTTGCAGTTAACTGAGCCCCACCATGTAGTATAGAAAATGCAACATTAGTAGAGATATTTGGTATTTTATATAGAATTCCAGCGTCGAAGGCTAACCCTGTAGAACGAACATCTTCAAATGATGCAAGTAGGAATTTAATCGTTGCACCATAGTAAAAACTAGTATCGATAGAGGAGGCATACGTTCCTTGTACTGCAAGATCTAATCCACCAAATGTTCCTAACTTTGTTCCAAATTCATCTGCACGTTCAAATGTGCCATAATTTGTGTAAACTACACCTGTAGAAAACCGACCGCCAAGTGATTCCAATGTATCGGAAAATAGTATAAAACCTGAGTTAATGTCAGAAATATGTTTTAATACTGTTAGATTTACAGACCTTCCAGAAGCAGTACCCACCATAGCAGGATTGAACAATACACCAGAATGGTCACCTTCTACTGCGAGCATTGCCCCACCCATTCCAGCAGAACGAGCAGACTGACTAAACCGTAAAAATTGGAATATAGAAGTAGTTTGCGAAAAAACTTCGTTTGGGAGCAACGATATCAAAACAAGTATGAGACAACCCCGAAGGAAAAAATTCATTATTTATACTAATTGTTCAATGATAGTCCGGAACAATGCCGGAGGACGAATTGGTTTTTGTAATGCAATATCAAAAAAAGGATGTTTTGTCATACCGAATGCTATAACATCTTCATTACGTGTAATTTCATACTTAATTGTTATAAATGGTATTGAGGGTTCGTAATCTAAATGTGCTTCGATAGTTAATTCATCGTCATATCGGGCAGGTTTTCGATATTGGACAGTTGCTTCTGAAACTGGAAATTGAAATCCATTTTCTTCGCACATTGCATAAGGCAATCCAATTGATCGCAAAAGCTCTGTTCTGCCAATTTCAAAATAGATCAGATAGTTTGCATTATAAACAATTTGCATTTTATCCGTTTCGGCATACCGAACCCGAATCATAGTTTTATGTGATATCGACATACTCTTTGTTTTCTAAAATTTGTTTTGTTTTATTTTGACGAAACTTAAACATAGAAGCGATACTATGTTTAACAACTAAAAAATTTCCAAGCGTTCCAAGAAATCCAAAAGGAAGTTCATATTCAACAGAATCAGTTAGAACTGTTACATTTTTTTCTGCAGCAGTAAATGTTCGTTTTTGAACAAATGACTTAAAAGGACCTGATATCTGAGTATCGACTAAAACTGTCGGAGACTCATACGTCGTAAATTTCATTTCCAATATTTGGGTAAGGAATCCGAATTGAGTAACCTTTAGTTTCACAATTGAACCTACACCTGGAGGATCTGCTCGAAGAATTTTTACTTTGATAGATGGTGGAGTAATCTTTAAAAGATTATTAGTATCGTCGTGAAAATGGAAAACATCTTTTTGAGGTGCATTTATTTCAATCGAACGAGTATAAATATGAATTGCCATTTTCTTATAGATTAATGTATATTTTTAATTTCAACAACCCAACGATGCTCTAAAAGATTCACAGAATCTTTTTCGAACTGAATACCTTCTTGTAGCAAAAGTTCTTTCATAAGAGAAGGAGGAGTAAAGTGCATAGCACCCGTGAGCTCCCCATTTCTATTAACAACACGATGGCAAGGAATATCATTTCTATCAATAACACTGTTCAAAGCCCAACCAACCATACGAGCTGAAAGTCCTATACCAAGATATCGGGCTATATCACCATATGTGCTCACTTTCCCTGAAGGAATACAGCGTACAACAGTGTAAACAGCCTCGTAAAAATCTTTCCCAAAAGAATTTTTCATACAATTGTATCGTATGTTATAATTATTTATTATATTTGCATTCTAAAATGTGCCCAGGTGGCGAAATTGGCAGACGCACAGGACTTAAAATCCTGGGACCTTTAAAGTCGTGCGGGTTCAAGTCCCGCCCCGGGTACAAATAAAAAAGCCACTCTGCAAAGAGTGGTTTTTTTACGTTATAATCAGTCTTGAACTGTGAAGTATCTAAATAAAGATGATAGGACATTGTTACCTTCTCACAATCCTATCATAGCCTGTCAAGGTAAATCAGTCAATCATAGTTCAGACAATCTGAGATTTACTTATCTTGAAATGACAATAGAAAAATCTTGAATAAGTTTGGATATTGTTATGCGAATTACATAGTTCCCATTTGAAAGATGTCCCACAGGAATTCCGATTTTACTGTCGTAAGAATCTAATGTACCTCGAAAGTATTGTTTCCTAGTGTAATCATAAATGTCAACCGAATAACTTCCTTCTAATGTAGATGGTGCAAACACCCACTGATCTGCAGGGTTTGGATAGGGGATAGGCTTTAATTTATTAAAATCACCAACACTTGATAGTGGACTACAAAAATTTGTGTCTAAAGGAGCATTGTTTGGAGATTCACAACAATTTGTTCTTTAATATGCACATCTATCTTGCCAAGTTAACCCTTGTTTGTAAGAATGTGGTTGATCAAAATACATTATTGATTCTACACTGTCTCCACTTATTATAGTATTACAATTATTGCTATCACTATGTTGAAATCCTAATATATGACCTAACTCCTGAAGTAATACATCTTCTAAACTAAAAAACTTGAACTTTGAATCAAAATCAATATCAAACACAGCATCTTTACCAGAAGGAATGCTGTCTGTAAAGAAAAATCTTCTCGGAACTTTATACTATAGATCATCTACTGTTATAGGGGCTAAGAATGCCCTTGTTGCATTGATTATGATTTTTGTATTAGATCCAAATTTTACAGAATCACATTGACTTGCTTGAATATTTGGAAATGCCTTGGCTAATAGTAACTCTATTCTTTCTCCCTTCTTGAGACGAGAATCTTCAATATCAGATGACCAATGAATGTTTATACAACACATATCATCACCTCGAACAGCAGTATCATTAATACCTATTGGACAATTTGACTTCCACTCCATAAATACTCTATCTATTAGCAAATTTGAAGTTGTGTCTGTATAAATTGAACTGAGTTTAGAAATTGGATATGTTTTTGTTTGCGGGGTTCCATCAATTTCAGTATCTTTAGACCCAGACCAATTAAACGTCTCTTCTGTATCACTAAAACCTTTCGTCAATCTAATTCCAGGTCTCAGAGGGAAACCAATATCAGAATATTTAAAACATAGATTTTGGTTATATTTCCAAAAATTGTAGTTTTTAGATAACAAATTTAAAGATAAAGGAAATGCAACACAATAAGAAACATCAAAATTAGATGTGTCACCTTGTGGAAGTACGATAGTACTATCGAAACAATGACTTTGTGGATATGAATGTGGAATACAATAACATTCTTTACAAGTAGGTATCTTTTTAACTTGTGGAGAAGAATATTGTCTAAAACGTCAGAAAAAATTAAAAATATTGACAAAAAAAACAACGAAACATTTTCATTTAGTACCTCTTATCCATAATAATGTCAACTGCTTCGTTGTACTTGCTTTTCCATGTGTTGTAAGGTAACCATGTACTATCCGACCATACCTTATTTACATCTGAAACCATTCCATCGATAATTGGAAGAGCTCCATTTGAGCAGTGATGCTCAACCCCTAATTGAATATAATCATGAGTATTTGACCATTTAGTATTATACAATTGCCTGAGAAAATAGTAACTCTTGACCATTATGCATTCCATTTACTGCTACTGCCGTTGGTTCTTCACTAATGTTAATCGGAGAAGCACCCCCAACTTCCGCCGGTTGGCGTATTAAAAGTGTTCGACCAAAGAATTTCTGCATTTACATTTGTTGCACGAAAAGTTGATTTTACTGTACTAATATATGAAGTAATCACCGAAGGATTCATGTTTTCTAAAGCGTTCCAACCACCTGGGAATGTTTTCATACCGATACTCCAAATTATAATTATTATACGAACATTGAAATTAACTTTTCAAACATATAGATTAAAAATCAAATTCCAAATTGTATTTTGCCTAAACAAAAAAAGTTGGTTTTGACATTTCCCTTTTTCACTCTTATTATTTTTATTTCAAAGATAAAATCTAATTCGACCCCAATTTTCCCTTTTCAATACAAATAAAAAGCACTCTGCAAAGAATGGCTTTTTTACGATATAATCAGTCTTGAACTGTGATATATCTTAATAAAGATGATAAGACAATGTAACCTACTCACAATCCTATTCATAGTCTATCAAGGTAAATCAGTTAATGTTTTGGAATTGTAAGTGGAACTTTTAGTAAAAAAACTATAGTTGTGTTAAATATTGTTGTAAGTTTGAATAAGGAAAACTATGAATCAATTTGGAATTTTATGAAAATACTATTTGACTTTAAACATATCTGTTTGGTAATACTACTTTGTATATGTATTATCTCTTGTACTGAAAAACCTGTTGACCCAGATATTAACGATGGAAGTACTGTCGTGTTAAACGACACTATTCTTTTGAACGAAAGTTACGGCTCACATACTCGACAGGTTTTTGATATACATTTACCCGCAGAAAGGGGTTCCACTACTTCGGTGATACTAATGATTCACGGAGGTGGTTGGAAGGAAGGACAAAAAGAAGACTTCAATTCGTATGTTCAACTTATAAAATCCAAATGGAAAACTGTTGCTGTTGTCACAATGAATTATCGGTTAGCAAGTAACACTAACAACATCCATCATCCTGAAATTATGGCGGACATTAACTCTGTTGTGAACTATTTGAACACGAATAAATCGAAGTATCATATTTCAAACAACATTGGCGTTGTTGGGGCAAGTGCTGGGTCGCATTTGGCTATGATTTATGCATATTCTTACAACAGTAATATAAAATGTGTTGGTAATATTTTTGGACCAGCTATTTTAAATGATTGGACTTGGTACAATAGTTTCAATATTGTATCCGGTGTAAAAACAGGTGATATTATAAGTGAATATGTTGGTAGAACTTGGGATACTACATCGTACAAAGCGGCAAGCCCGTATTGGAATGTAACGAGCAGTACCCAACCAACTATTATTTTTCACGGTAATTTAGATCCTATTGTTCCAGTTTACCATAGCCAATGGTTATTCGGCAAGCTAAAAGATCTTGGAGTTCCAACTCAGTATCACGAATACATTGCGTTCCATAGCTTTGACAACAATCAATCTGATGATGTCATTGAAAAATTAGTTACTTTTTTTAAAGTATATTTAAAGTAATAAATTGAAAGAAATGAAGAAAGATATTCTAAATCACACGGATATAGAATTGTTAGTAAATTCATTTTATGTTAAAGTACAAGAAAGTGCAATTATCGGGTATATTTTCAATGATATTATGAAAGTTGATTGGGAAACTCATTTACCGAGAATGTATTCATTTTGGGCAAGTTTGCTTTTAGATGAATACAGTTTTAAGGGCAATCCAATGCAAAAACATGTAGAGTTAAGCAAAAAAACATCTCTTACAACTGTTGAATTTACTGAGTGGTTGCAACTATTCTCCGAAACTGTAAATGAGTTGTTTCAAGGTGAAAAAGCAGAAGAAGCCATTAAAAGGTCTGAAAATATTGCTAAGCTTATGTTGCTTAAAATAGAAAAGGGTTAATGTAATCCGATTTACTATTGAAGATTTATCACTATTATGAAGTAAATTTGAAAGAAAATGAAAGCAATTGGAAAAACAGTAAAAGAGATTTTAGAGAACATTCCAGAAGATAGTAAAGAATCATTTGTCAAATTGCATAATGTTATAGTAGAAAACCTGCCAAAAGGGTTTGAAGCTGCTATAAGTTATGGTGGGTTGGGTTATGTTGTGCCACATTCATTATATCCAAATGGTTATCATTGCAAACCAATTGAACCACTTCCATTTGCAGCGCTAGCATCGAAAAAAAATTCTATAAACTTTTACCACATGGGAATTTATTCTAACCCAAAATTATATGATTGGTTCGTAACTGAATATCCCAAACATACCAAACAAAAACTTGATATGGGAAAAAGTTGTATTCGATTTAAAAAATTAAATGAAATCCCGTATGAATTGATTGGCGAGTTAATGAAAAAAATGAGCGTTCAAGATTGGGTGTTTTTATATGAATCAATATTAAAAAAGTAGATTATGAAAAATTCTCGAATACTGTTAATTTCGGCATTAATAGCATGTTTTGCAATTGGATTTTTTGCTAACAAAATATTTGGTCAATCTACATTAGTTAATACAAATCAAAACAATATAAAATTAGGTGCTTTTTCTACGAGTTTGAGTGTAAAAGACTTGGAGAAATCGAAAGAATTTTACGAAAAATTAGGCTTTAAAGTCTTCGCTGGTAGTATGAAACTAAACTATCTTATTATGAAAAATGAGAATGCTCTCATCGGACTATTTCAAGGTATGTTTCAAGGAAACATACTAACGTTTAATCCTGGATGGGATGAAAATGCGAAAAACATCGAAAATTTTGTCGATATTCGAGAAATTCAGCAACAGTTAAAGAAAAGTGGAATTTCACTTTCGAGCGAAGCTGACGAAAATTCTAAAGGTGCTGCATCGGTTACTTTAATCGACCCAGATGGGAATATGATTTTGATTGATCAACATCGATGAAACAGTAGTTAGTCAATATATTACAATTTGCCAAAAACATTATGGAAAAGATAAATCTTCAAGAAAAATTTAGTCTGTTTTCTGAACATTGGTCACCAAAAATTGTTGGTGAACTTAATGGGCAGCATGTAAAACTTGCGAAACTTAAAGGGGAATTTGTTTGGCATAAACACGACCAAGAAGATGAACTCTTTTTTGTAGTTAAAGGTAGTTTAACTATGGAGTATCGAGAAAAAACTGTGGAGATAAACGAAAATGAATTTCTAATTGTGCCAAAAGGAATTGAACATAGACCTGTTGCCTACGAAGAAGTATGGGTAATGCTGTTTGAGCCTGTGACTACTTTGAATACTGGCCACACAATAAACGAGTTTACAAAACACGACATAGAAAAAATTTGATAATAGCCGAAAATTCGCTTTTTTTTTGTTAATTCTTCTGAATGGAAAACGAATACTGAAATATTTTCAATCCTTATAAATATACAGATTGTCTCGAACTATGATTAATCTGTTTTACTTTAATGTCTTTGAAAGGATTCTAAGTAGGTAACAATGTCTTATCAACTTCACCAGATACACCACAGTTCAAGACTAAATATCATATTACAACACTATTTACAACAAATAAAAATAATAGATTTTGCTTCGTTATCGTCCTTATGTGTTGAATTCAATGTTTAGTGATCGAATTTCCATTTTCTGTAAAAATAATGTCTGAAGCCTTGATATTCCGAGGATCTAATCTCAAAAAAAAATACAAAAGCCGAACAGTTGTAAAAGATGTAACTATAGAAGTTCAACAAGGAGAAGTTGTTGGTCTATTAGGTCCAAATGGAGCAGGTAAAACTACGATGTTTTATATGATGGTGGGTTTGGTTTCGCCAAATGCTGGTGAGGTGTTCCTAGATGAAAAAAACATCACTTATAAAGCAATGTATCAACGAGCTAAAATGGGAATTGCGTACCTGCCTCAAGAGCCTTCTATATTTAGGAAGATGTCTGTTGAAGATAATATAATGGCAATTTTAGAACTCCAACATTTAAAACGGTCAGAACGAAAAGAAAAGTTGGAAAGATTATTAGAAGATTTCCGAATTTCACATATCCGAAAAAGTAAGGGATATATGCTTTCTGGAGGTGAACGTAGACGTTGCGAAATTGCGAGGACGTTGGCTTCAAGTCCAAAATTTGTAATGCTCGATGAACCCTTTGCGGGAATCGATCCTATAGCTGTTGAAGATATTATGAAAATAATACTTACTCTTAAACAACTTGGTATTGGTGTTTTAATTACAGATCATAATGTACACGAAACTCTCACCATTACTGATCGCTCGTATATCCTTATTGACGGTTCACTGTTTGCGTCTGGAACTGCGATTCAGCTTTCCGAAAACGAAGATGTCAAAAGACTCTACTTAGGACAAAACTTTAAATTAGAACGAAATAGAGGTTAATCACTAACCATGTTTACACTTACTTTTATATATAATCTAAATTACATACAATATTTGACGTATGTTTGCGTTATATGTTAAAAAGGAACAATTATAATGTATGCAAAAACAGAAGAATTTACAGAAATTCAACAACGGTTGGCTAATTATTCAAAAGTGCTTTCTCATCCTGCAAGGATTGCAATAATAGAGTTTTTGGCAAATCAAAGCAATTGTATCGTTGGAGATATAGCAAACAATTTTCTATTTCTAAGTAGAACTTCTGTTTCTCAACATCTTCAGGAATTGAAAAATGCTGGGATTATCCAAGGTGAAATTCAAGGAGTTCGAATCTGTTATTGCCTTAATCATGAAGTATTAAACGCAATGAAAGAATTGTATACAAACCTTTTTACTTCTGTTATAAGTGATAATTGTAAATGTTAACTTAAAAATATTTTTTAAAAAATAAGTGAATTGGGGACTAATAATGATACGAACAGATGAAACATTAAAGCAAATAGTAAAAGACAAGTATACGGAAATAGCTGAACAAACCCAAGTTGAAAACAGTAACTCTTGTTGTGGAGTTGGTGGATGTTCTACTGTTGATTACGCAGTCTTTGCTGAAGAATACAAGGACATAAAAGGATATAATCCTGATGCAGACCTTGGCTTAGGATGTGGGTTACCGACTGAATTTGCACAAATCATAGAAGGCGACACTGTGATTGATTTAGGTTCAGGCGCAGGAAATGATTGCTTTATAGCGCGTGCTATAGTAGGTGATAAAGGTAAAATTATCGGTATAGATATGACTGAAATTATGATAGAAAAAGCCAGAATCAATTCTGAAAAATTAGGATTCAACAATGTTGAGTTTCGGTTAGGTGATATAGAAAATATACCTGTAACTTCAAACAAAGCTGATGTTGTTGTTAGTAATTGTGTGGTGAACTTAGTGCCAAACAAAAAAAATGTAATGTCTGAAGTATTTAGAGTACTAAGACCAGGAGGACATTTCAGCATTTCCGACGTTGTATTACGTGGAAATTTACCAGAAGAATTAAAAAATGATGCAGAAATGTATGCAGGTTGTGTTTCTGGAGCTATTCAAGTTGAAGAATACATACATATCATAAAAGAAGTAGGTTTTACGAATATATCAATTCAAAAAGATAAAAAGATAGTACTCCCTGAAGTAATCTTAGAAAACTACGGCTTTAAAACATTACCAGAAGGAACGGGCATATATTCAGTAACAGTATACGCTGAAAAGCCTTGTTGCGATCCCAAAGGTGGATGCTGCTAATCTGAAGCATTGTCTGAACTATGATTTATCTGATTACCTTGATAGACTTTGAAAAGATTTTGAGATGACATCACTGTCCTATCATCTTTATCAGATGAATCAAAGTTCAAGACTTTTTCTCTATCTACGGGGTGGTGTTTCAAGGGTTAAATTTAGTTTCTTTTCTTGGTCGTTTCTTAGAACTACTATAGAAAGTGTTTGTCCGTTTATTGCATCGTTTACGGCAATTGCTGCATCGTCTTCTCGCATTATAATCATTCCATCAATTTCTTTTATTATATCGCCGGGTTCAATACCTGATTTGTGAGCTGGTGAATTTCTGATTATTTCTACAACTACGACACCTTCTCTTGAAATAAGCCCCATAGCTTTTGCGGTTTGATCATCAATTTCTTGAACTTTTAAACCAGTATAATAATTTCGATCAATTTTACCTTTTTTCAGCAAATCTATTACTTTTTTTACTCTGTTTATAGGTACAGAAAAACCAATACCAATTGAACCAGAACCTTGCTGTGTTTGTGCAGTAGAGAAAATAATAGTATTTATTCCAATCACTTGTCCAATGGAATTTAACAACGGACCTCCCGAATTACCTGAAGATATTGCAGCGTCAGTTTGAATCATATCACGGAAAACTCTATTGTTTTCCACAAAACTTACTCCGGTATTAGAAACAATTCCACAAGTTACCGTAGGTTTAGAATTTACATCGAACAACCCAAAAGGATTTCCCATTGCTATTGCCCATTCTCCGGGAATAACATCATCGGAATTTCCTAAATCTACAAATGGAAGATTGACGCCTTTAATTTTCAGTAATGCCACGTCTGTTCTGGGGTCGGAGCCAATCAATTCAGCATCATATTTTTTCCCACCAGTTAGGGTAACTACTATTTTTGAAGCTTTACCAGCAACGTGATCATTTGTAATAATATACCCATCAGAAGAAATAATGAATCCAGAACCTAAACTCTTTACAGGGTATTTACGAGAATACGATCGGCTTTGAGGTCTACCGAAATATCGATAAAAGGGATCATCCGATCCTATAAAATCGTCCCACGGATCTCGATATTGAACTTCTCGGATTTCAACAACATTTATACCTACAACAGCTGGTGAACACTTCTTGACGGTTCTCGTAATTGCATTTTGACGAGAATTACTAATCTCGTCATTTGCTACTTCTTTAACAATAATAGTATTTTCAGATGAATGTTTTGTATTGATTTTCGATTCGGGAGAAGTTTTTTTAGCTGAACACCCTGTTACAACTGCAACCACTATAAAGGTCTTCAAAAGAATTGCTGATAATTTCATTAGTTTTTCTCAAGTATAGTTATTCATCAATTTATGGATTGAAAATTCTGTCGTCAGTACTTTGACACAAAAAGGTCGTTTTAGGTTTAGACAAAGTAAAGTTTTTAGACCATCAGTGTAGAATAGTTCTTGAAATAAAGAACTGTACCAAACGTTTGGCTAAGAGTGTAAACGAAACGATTTTTTTCCTATTGCTAACAAACAAAAAATCTATGAATGATGCTGTTAAAATAGAATTGTTCAAAATTTCTTTAGAATTAACAAAAGAAATCTTAGCAGACAAAATTGCTGGAGTTCCTTCTGCTTTTGGTGACCCGATGACTTTCAGATTGATGCGCGAAAAAGGAGCAATTTCGCAAACTGCTGCGAATTCTGCAGATGAATCCGATCCGAAACTTGCAAGAAGAAATGAAATATTAGCTACATTCGATTCTGTATTTGATCATATTTCGCACAAATTTTCTTTACCAACAACAAGATAATGAATAAAACAGTATACTTTGCACATGGTATGGAATCTGGTCCGTGGGGTTCTAAAATTACTGCAATGGCAAAAGTTGCAGAATCACTTGGATTTACTGTTGAAAGTCCTGATTATACTTTTACCAAAGATCCATTTGAACGACAGTTATGGTTAGAAAAGACCCTCCCTCGTCCGGAAGGATTGTTTGTACAAGTTGGTTCTTCGTTAGGTAGTTTAGTTTCGGCACTAACAAGTAAACATTATAAACCGAATGGATTATTTTTATTAGCTCCTGCTTTTGGGTTGTATGAAAAAGACCCAAATCCGTTTCCGTTTGCAGATGTAGTGGATATAGTTCACGGCTGGGATGATGAAGTTGTGCCAGTGGAAAATGCTCTTCAATATGCCGCACAATATAGGACATCAATTCATATTCTACAAAGCGATCACAGATTAGCAAGTGTTTTACCAGAAGTTTGTAATTTGTTTCACCTTCATCTAGAATCAGTAATCGGATATAAAAAAATTCTTGAAGGAGAAGCATCTGTTGTAAACGGTGCAATTTGAATTTCCAACAAATGCAATCCAGGGTTTAAGACTTCAGGAAAATTCGCATATTCTGTAATTGTTGCATTCACCCTTATATCGCCATTTCTTTTATAGTTCCAAAAAATATGATGCGATTCTAAAACGCCTTCATCTTCTTCTTTGTCAACAGATGGTGTATTCACCACTAAATGTTCAATTCCAAAATTCACTAATAACTCCATAGTTTCTCCAAAGAAATATGGAGGATTTCCCCCAGAACTATCGCCACTAAAATCGCCATTGATATTTAATGCAAGTGCTTTTACATTTTTAGGCATTTTAGAAAGTAAACTTTTCAATTTTTCGGTGGAAACAACTGAATCTTTTCCATTTTTATCAGTTCCAATAGTACTATAATAGCAAAGAAAAAAACTTTCCTGTAAGATGTCAGAAACAGAATATTCTTCTTCAGTAATATGCCCAACACATTCGGTGTGAGTACCACATCCATGAGGTGCAACAGTAAGTACCATACAATTTGCAGACCCACCCTTACCCACTGAACCAATAAAATCACCATATTGAAAAGGTTCATAATTCGGATACGGTAAATAAAAACAACGTGGATTGTTCGAACCATTTACTAATGAGAAAAAACAAGGGATTTTGGTTGAAGAATCTACAGTATACTTCTCAGAATGTACTTGTATTGAATAGAGCATAGTAAAACTAAAGTAATGAAAGAATAAACCAATTATTTTTTTCTACAAAGGTATTAAAGTTTTAGTTTATATCGACGATAATTGTTTTAGTTGGCTCAAATACTTACGTCCAACTACAAACTTTAGAAAAAAAGTAAACTTTATAAACTAACTAATTTAGGAGTACAATATGCCTACAGCCATAACCAACGGTGGCCGCATTCGTACAAACACACCAGCAGAAAATGCATACAATGCATTGGAAGCTTCAAACCGTGATATTGCACTTCGTCAGTTGCGTTTGTCGACTGGTAGAAGAATTAACGCTGCATCAGATGATGTTGCTGGATATATCACTTCTCGTTCATTAGGTTCTCGTGTTGGAACATTGCGTTCTGCCTTGAACTCTGTAGGTGATGCTCAATCAACAGTTGCTATTGCTTCTGATTCATTAGATAACATCAATTCTCTTCTAACGCAAATTAAAGATGCTGCATCTACTGCAACTTCTGGTGCATTAGGAACAGACGAAAAAGTAGCACTTGCGAAAGCTGCGTATCGCTTGGTGCAACAAATTCAAACTGTTGTTGATTCAACTGTTTTTGGTGGAAAACAAATTTTAGGTGGATCTTTCTCTGCTGATTTCGTTATTGGATTCAATGCAACGAATACCTTAATTACTTTAGGAGTTGATTTAACTACTGGTTCTAGCGAATTCAACATTGCTGGTGGCAACACTTCACTGCAATCAGGTTCTACTCGTTTCGCCGGTATTACAGGATTAAATCTTACTTCATTGAACAGTATTTCAGCTACTGATCTTGGTATATTTGCTAGTTCAGTTATTACATCTACGTTAACATCACTTTCTGATGCATTAACTAATGTAAACAATATTGCTGCATACTTAGGTGGTATTCAAAACCGTTTAACTTCCCAAGATGATTTGATTCGTTCTCAAATAACTAATTATAATGCTGCCATATCTCGTATTTCTGATGCTGATGTTGCAGTTGAACAATTACAGTTAGCTAAATCACAGTTTATTCAGCAAGCAGCCTTGACTTCATTAGTTCAGGCGAACCAGTCTCCACAGTTATTCTTACAGTTATTCCGTTAATAGGTAAATAATTTCTGGATTCTCAGTAGGCTTTTAACCTACAAATAACACTCCTTACAAATAGCATAGTTTTAATCACTATGCTATTTTTTTATCTGATAATTTCACCCAATCCTATTGACACCCAATTGGGGCGACTCTACTTCAAAAGAAAACTCCATCGCCCCTTTGGGGAGAGGGGTGATTTCCCAAAACGCAAGGACACCCAATTGGGGCGTCTCTACAATGAAAGTATTTTTAGAACAATAGTTATCATTCCTTGTTTTTTTGAACTCAAAAAAAAACCCATCTATTGATGGGCTTTTAACGGGCATACTATGTTTAGAATAGTACTACTTCTTTTTATTTAATGCTTCAGTAACTCTTTGAGCAGCATTAGCTAATGTATCGGCAACTAAGAATTTCATTCCAGAATTTTGAAGTATTTCACGAGCTTCAATGGCGTTTGTACCTTCAAGTCTTACTATCACAGGAACTGTAACGGTAACTTTTTGTAATGCTTGTAAAATTCCATTTGCTACACGGTCGCAACGAACAATTCCACCAAAAATATTGATTAGTACTGCTTTTACATTCGGATCTGAAGTCATAATTCTGAAAGCATTTGAAATTCTTTCAACATTTGCTCCTCCACCTACATCTAAAAAGTTAGCGGGACTACCACCAGAAAGTTGAATTATGTCCATTGTAGCCATTGCTAAACCAGCACCATTGACCATACAGCCAACATTGCCTTCTAATTTAATATAATTAAGGTCAAATTTAGAAGCTTCCACTTCTAAAGGATCTTCTTCTTCAATATCTCGAAGTAAGGCTAATTTTGGATGGCGATACATTGCATTGTCGTCAATAGATACTTTAGCATCTAAAACAATCCATTTTTGTTCCTTAGTTATAATTAATGGATTTACTTCAAGCATTGAACAATCTAAATCGTCATAAGCTTTATACAATTTCGGCAAGAAAGTCAAAAAGTTTTTATAAGCATCACCAGAAAGACCAAGTCCAAACGCTAGGTTACGAACTTGAAATTCAGACAAGCCAATAGCTGGGTCAATAAGTTCAGTAATTAATTTTTCAGGAGATTCTTCTGCAACTGTTTCTATTTCTACTCCACCTTCTGTAGAAACAAGAACGATGTTTTTAGAAGTATTACGGTCTAACAATATAGAAAGATAATATTCTTTTTCAATTGCAGCACCTTCTTCAATAAGCATTCTACGAACAATTTTTCCTTCTTCGCCAGTTTGAATAGTAATTAATTTGTTGCCCATTGTTTTTTTAGCAATTTGATATGCTTTATCGGCAACATTTCCACCATTTACTACATTAACTCCGCGTAAAGGCTTTCCATTGATGTCTAAGGGTTGATTCGTTTCAATGTCATGAACAACGCCTTTTCCTCTTCCACCTGCATGGATTTGCGATTTTATTACAATCGTGGAAATTCCATTTGCTATGAAATCGTGGTACGCAAAATGTCCAGCTTCTTCTGGTGAGAAAACTGGTTTGTTCCTAAGGACTGGAACTCCGTATGTTTCTAAGAGATTTTTGGCTTGATATTCGTGAATATTCATTTGTATGAATCTTTCTCGTAATGTATAGATTTTTGTTTAGAATTCACAAAAATACAAAATCTTTCGCAATACACCAACAGAACAGTCGTTTGAGACTTTGAAATACTTATATTACTTCATTGTAATAGTACTCCTCCAGAAAGATTTTTATTCAAACATCGGTTTTTTTTTTGAAATCTACTATATTCAAATGCGAATTCTCCATATAGCTACAGAAAATTTTGCTGGAATCCCCATTAGACTTGTAAAAGCTGAACGTTTGTTGGGACATTATTCCAGATTGATTACTTTAATGAAAAGTCCGCAAGGTTACGAAGAGGATATTTGCTTAGAGCTTCCATTTTTACGAAATTCTCTTGTTCAAAATTTTCGAAATATTTTCTCTAAAACTACAACTATTTCTACTTCAAAAAGGAATCTTCAAAAGTTCCACTTTTGGGAACCAAGTTCAGTGTTTCAAAAGTTTATTCATAGGTGTAGGGATTTTGTTTGGGAAGCAAAGATTATTTCTGAAGTTGAAAAAATTGGTGGCTTAGATTCTTTCGATCTTATAATTGCTGATGGTGGACATGATTTCTTTAAAATAAAAGAGTATTTAACAAATTCGACAACTCCATTAATAAGTATCTATTATGGTTCAGATTTTAGAACGAGAGGAGTGTTTAGTCACATTTTCAACAAATCGATTTTAAATTTTACTTTTGAGTATGATCACACAGTACTAAATCCTTCATTAGAGTTTTTATTTTTCCCTTATGATGAAGAATACAATGGAAAAACTGATCTCGAAAATTCAAAATTTATTGTTTCTCATTCACCAACAAATAGGAAAGCAAAGGGGACAGATAGGATTTTAGAAGCTCTTTCAAATATTTCTCAAGGAATAGATTTCGAGGTAGATCTTATTGAAGGAGTTTCGTACGAAGAATCGATGAATAGGAAATCAAAATCTTCTTTGTTTATAGATCAAATTGGAGAATTAGGATATGGTGTGAGTTCTTTGGAAGCACTGAGATTAGGAATACCTACTGCAGTCGAGATTCTTTCTGATTATGAATCTATATTAGGAGAACACCCATTTTATAATCTGAAAAGTTCGAATCTCGAAGAAGACCTTCGAAGTATCATTACTAATTTACAGGTTGGAAAATTTGATTCTAAAAAAGGGAAAGAATGGGTAAAGGAATACCATTCAACGAAGGTAGTAGTTTCAAAATATTTAAGGATTGTTACCGCTTTACTTTATTAGTAAAATATGAATCAATTTCAGAATATCGTTTATAAGCATCTGATTTTTCATCATCAGTTAACGATAATTCAATATCAAAATAAGCAGTTCGAGTTAATTCTTTTAACTGTGAACGTATGTTAGAATTACGAACATAACCGTGGTATTTCTTACACACCAAAAACCAAGCAAAACCTTCAATAATATTCTTTCCTATTCCTTCACCACGGTAATACATTCCGCCAAGATTGTTTGCAGCTATTACATCACCATTTTCTGCAGCAGTTTTGTACCAACGAAAAGCATCAAAAATACTCTTTTTGGTTCCGCGCCCCCAAAAATATGCATTACCAAGTTCTAATTGTGCAACTTCATCACCTCTATATGCTTGTAATTTCAAAATAGAAACAGGAACATACAATTGAGAATATAAACATTCAGTTGATGAAACTAAAAACGTTATTACTATAAAAAACAAAACTATAAATTTTGACATATCAATAACTAAAAATTTAAGATGAAAACCAATTTAATAGTACTTTAGAGGCTAATTTACTTTCTGGACTAAAACTGCCCTCTAATTTATCTTTTTCCTGAATCTTTGCGTCCCAATACCAAAAGAAAATACCATCACATAACGGATGTTTTCCTAAAGATTCTATTACATATGTATAATACAATTCTTGAATTCCTTCGTGAGGAATTCGTTTGCTTGTTTGAACATCACGTTCAATACTAGGTTCTAATTCAGCACCCAATTGAGATTGCAAACCAGTTTGCATAATAAGAAACTTTTTACCCGTTGTTCTGTAAAATTCTTCTAAGTATGTACGAACTGAATTTAACGTATTGGTTTCAGATCCCCAAAATGTTCCATGAGTTTGACCATTAGAAGTCAAAATAGGAAATGCTTGAAAAGCAACAAAATCAGTATGTTTAAATAATGGACACCAAAACAATTCTGGTTCTGCATTTCTGAAGTTTTCAATTCCCATCCAACTTGCAGTATACACTACTTTATTTGAGTACACTGAACGAACTGATTGTAATAGTTGAGTCCAATGTTCTAAAGTTTCTTCTTTTACAGCGGAAGTTAACTCATTTCCTATGCAAAATACATTTACTCCATAATCCCTTGATATTGTAGCATACTTCATAATCATTGAAGAATAGGAAATAAACCAATTATCCGAGAAAGGTATATATCGAGTACTTTTCCCATTATAGTTACGAAGTATTGGATTAAGTACAATATTCATACCAAGTTGTTTTGCATTTTTAACTGCATCAATTATATCATTATCGGAAGAAGTACGAAAAACTGTTTCATTCGTTAAAGGGTTTACCCCAGTTGAATTTGTTTCTACAGTTTCCGAAAATTCATTTTCTTGATATATATAAAACGAAAGAACCACTGAATTTGATCGAATTTTTAGTTTTAGTGAAGCAATTCTTCCATCAGCAATAGCAATAATAAAATCATTCGAATCTTTCGAAAGTAACGTAATACCTTGATATTGAGGTTGGTGAGGAGGATATGTGTAAAATTGTTCATCAGCACACGAAATCACTAAAAATATTAGCAATAATACGATTAAAAAAGGTACAGAATTGAAAGAGGGTTTCATTTCTCGGCTATGACGATAGAAATACCCAATTATTTGTCTTGAACTATGATGTTTCTGATTACTTTAATCATTTTGAGAGGATTGTCTTGAACAATGATTTATCTGATTACCCTGATGACTTTGAAAGGATTGTTAAAAGGTATAAATGTCCTATCATTTTTATCAGATAAATCATAGTTCAAGACAATATAACAACGTAAAAAAACAATTCTTTGGATAGTAGTTTTTTTTTGAGGTTTTTCTAAACATTTTGTGTGGTTATTGTGGGGATTTGAATTGTTAATTCTATGTACTTTTGTTAAAATATTTTATAACAATCATTCTAAATCGTATGAAACACCTATTCTTTCTCTTTATTATTACGTTAACTTCATGTGGAGTCAGCTACTTAACGGTACCTGTTCAAAAACCATCTGAGTTTAACACATCTCATTTTGAAAATGCTTCTATTGGAGATTTTGCAAGTTTAACAAGTTTAACAAATGAAGGAAAACAAATTGAATTGGTGTTATCAAGGGCACTACAAAATTCTAAAAGATTTAAAGTTGTAGATAAAAATTTTGCAAAATCATCGAGTGCAACTACAATGCTAATTTCAGGTACAGTTGATGAATATCACTATATTGAAGATGATATAACATACTCTACATTTAAAGACGAAAAAGGAAAACAGCAAACAATTTTTACTCGTAAAGGAAAAGTAACTTTAACTATTACTTTTCAAATTGCTTCCATGGAAGATGGTGAATTGATAGGAGTTAAAACACTTATTGAAAATGTTTCAATGGAGACTAAAGGACAGAATACCAAACCTGTAGAGATTTCGATTTCAGATAAAATGCAAATGGTTGCTAGAGCAAGGGAAAATTTAGTAGAAAGTTTTATGAAGACAATTCTTCCTTATACAGTAAACATTCAAGTTGAGTTAAAAAGTGATGATGAAATTCCTGAATTAGCATTAGGAATAGAGTATGCTCAAAAGGGTGATTGGAAAAAAGCAAAAGAATTATTTAAAGGCTCTTTAAAAAATGGGAATAGTCTAAATATGCATAAAGCATTTTATAATATGGGAATTGCTTGTATGTATAGTTATGATTTTGAATGTGCAAGAAATTCATTTGAAACTGCAAAGAACACGCTTCCTACTGACCAACTTTATACTTCAATGCTTACTAAATGTAATGATATGGAATTTGAATATAATGAATTGCAAGCTCAACAAAAAGTAAAAACTCCTCGAAAATAATCATACTGAATCACTTTACATAATTTTGCTCATTGCAAATTGTTGAAAGTATAAAAGTATTTTCAATACAAAACGATGTTTATAATTTGCAACATTACACCTATAATTTTAACATTTCAAGATATTAGGTAGACAGCTTAACAATCAGAAATCATGAAAAACATTTACAAAAACTACTTTATTTTTAGGATTCATTATGTTTAAAATTCTACACCATTTTACAATAGTTTGTTCTATAATTATTGTGGGTACGATATTCATTTCTGCAAAACCAATTAGCAAAGAAATTGCTCAAAAAGTTTGTGTAAAACATTATAGCATTGTTACAAAAACACATTCTGATTTCATCTCGTCTGTAAGCGATATTTCCCTTATTATGGAAAAACAAGATCAAAGGAAACAACCTTTGTTTTATGTTTTTTCAGTTAAAAATAATGGATTTACTATTATCGCAGGAGATGATAGAGTTTCTCCTATTCTCGGCTATTCCTACACTGGTGAGGAGAATCAGACTTCGAAGCAATTTCCACCTCAGATGGTAAAATTGTTAGAATATTATGAGACAGTGATTTCTGATGTTGTTTCTCAATCGGAACCAAATTATTTAACGACAACTCAAAAGGATTGGGAAAAACTACTTTCCGATAAAAAGGTTGAAGATAATTTTTCCGTTACTTCACTAGTGAATGTTCCTCCTTTGATAAAAGCAACATGGGATCAGGTAGCACCTTACAACAAGTTTTGTCCAAGGTATCCAAATGGTGATCAAACAGTCGTTGGATGTGTTGCAACTGCAATGGCAATGATAATGCATTACCATAAATATCCTGAACGTGGAACAGGGTTTAATTCTTTTCAATTGCAACAATTTGGTACAATTTCTGCAAATTTTTCTAACTTTACCTACAATTGGTCAGCAATGCCTAATTCAATTTCTTCATCTTCTTCTTCATCTGCAATTGACCAAGTAGCCAGAATTTCATTTCATTGTGGTGTTGCTACAGAAATGATGTACGATATAAGTGAAAATAACGGTTCTGGAACGTATTCGCATCTTGTACCTGACGCGTTAATAAAGTATTTTGGTTATGATAAAGATAATACCAAATATATAGAAAAACGTCATCATACGGATCAGCAATGGAATCAACTTTTGCAAAATGAATTAAGTAATAACAGACCTATTTATTACAAAGGTACCAGCACAGGTGGTGGGCATGCCTTTATCATCGATGGATATAGTGGAAACTTTTTTGCGGTCAATTGGGGCTGGTCTGGGAGTTATAATGGAAATTTTTTATTAACAAATCTTACCCCCGCAGGCACAGGAATAGGAGGAGGTGCAGGTTCTTTCAATTTTAATCAAGCTGCTGTATTTATCAAACCTCCAGTAAGCGGCGGTGGAACAGATCCAAGTATAAATGCTAACCTTCAAATAAATACTTCCATTGTTGTTACACCAAATCCGATAATAGCAAATGGGTCTGTAACTGTAACAACAAACATAGTCAATAGAGCAACATCTGTTTTTAATGGCTCACTTTCAGTAGCAATTTTTAAATCAACAGGTGAATTTGTTGATTTTATTCAGATTAAAGAAAATATATCCATACCTCCAAACAATACTTTTACAAATCCTATAACATTCTCTAAGCAATCATTATTTGGAGTATCAGCAGGATCATACTTAGTTGCTTTATATTATAAAACAACAAACGGCGAATGGCAAATAGCTTCAAAAGCACAATTCCCAAATATAGTAACAGTATCTGTAATTAATCAGCAATTTACAAATGTACTTTCATTGTATGGAGGCGAAATTGAGGTTTCACCTGTCATTAAAACCGAAACACCATTTCAAGTAAAGTTAAACTTACAGAATATATCACAATTTACTTTTCATGGTGATTATTCAGTTGATTTGATGAACTCAAAAGGTGAGTATATTGAGGAATTGAGTAAAATTGAAAATGTTTCTTTGTCTTCTGGTTATGTATATTCTAACAAACTGACTTTCAATGTTCAAGGGTTGTCTGGAATAGAACCGGGAAGCTATTATATTGCTGCTTGGTTTAAACCATCGAACGGTGAATGGAAGTTGGTTAATCCTGGGCAATATACAAACCCTAAACAATTTACCTTAGTGCCTAAAGGCATTTCCCCAGACGTACATGAACCAAATAATGAGATTCAATTTACGAGATCGTTAACATTGTCGAATAACGGTGGATGCCAATATACGGCAACTACAAATAATGCAAATTTACACAACAGTGATGATTTGGATTTTTACTCTATTGTTATGCCTTCGCAATGCCAATTTTACAATGTTTCTATAACTACTGAAGATATGTATGAATCTTCTAATTATACTGCTGACGTAATTTTTAGCCATAATTTTTCTAACGAAGTGTATGATTTAACACCATCTAAGTTTGTTTTAGCTTCTGGAGAAAATTTACGCATTAGGGTCGAACCATATTTCCCAGGACAAACAGGCACGTATCGATTGATTATCAATCTAACTCCAAGTTCTATCTCCTCGGTTGCATCAGTTCCATCATTTTGGACCTTATCACCGAATCCTGCTAGTAACTTGGCAATACTATCAAGTGTTGCAAACATTGAATTTTCAGAAGTAGTTGTTCACGATGTTGTTGGTAAAATACTTTTTAAAGTTCAAAACCAAAACTCTGCAACTTCCATTCCAATCAACACATCTGGATTGTTAAACGGACAATACATTCTTGAAATAAGAACATCAAAAAATGAATCACACAAAGTAACTTTGAATATTGTAAGATAACTAAATTACTTTCTCAATTCAAGAAATCGGCGAAAGAATATTTATATTCTTTCGCCTTTTCTTTGCCAAAGTATACAATAACTTCTAATAATTTCAACAACTTAAATCTATAAACTAAGAAGTTGAAAATACTTAATGTTTTCTTGAAACCCTGTCATAACCTAAGGAACTAACGTTCCATCTATAAATACAACTACCAAATTAGTAGAAAAAAAATGGTTACTAGTTTAAGTTGAAAAATAGTCTCAACAATAAACATCGTTATGTACTTTAGTCAGAAACTGTTTTAATTGACTAATAATTGAAGGTACAACTTCAAATTTGCTCGTTGTTCTAAATTTAACTTACGTCTAATTCTTCGTAGATATTCTTCAATAGTTCTTGTTTCTTTGCAAAAAAAGTCCGCCATTTGTTGATTTGATAGATTGGTGAGAATAGCCATACAAACTTGTTTTTCCACTTTAGTAATTTTGGGGTTCCCTTTTTCTAATGTAGTTAAAAATGTAGGAAAAAGCAAAGAAAAAGACTCTTCGAATTTACTGAGTTTTACTGTGTTTCTATTTGTAGATTGAATCAATTTCATTTTTTTAATTATCTGAAATTGTTTCTTTTCTGGTATATCTTCTATAAAAGAAAGAACAGTATCAGAAATGTCATTAAAAGTTCTTTCAGTATCAAGGCTTGCATTCATACGTATAAGCAACTCTTGTTTCGTTTGTTCCAGTTTTCTTTCAATGTCAAATCTAACTTGTTCTTCCTTTTGAAGTTTTAACCATAGTTTTTGTTCTTCATAGCGAAAACTATCTACCTTGTGAATTGCTGAATTATGCAACTTAGTGATAATATCAATATTATTAAAAGCTAACTCATACTTTCCATATTTTGCAAAATACGCAGACATTTTGTTGTAAAACGTAATATAACTCGTTTCTTCTGGTCGAATGTATTCTTTAGCAATTTCATTTTGTTCTTGAAATATTTTAAACCAATTTAATAGTTCAGTTAAATTATTTGAGTTATGATAAAAATCACAGAGAAGGTTAGAAAGATTTAACTTTTGAACATGTTGTTCTAAACTTGAGAATTCTTGATGAAAAAACATTTCTTTTAGATTTTCTATTTGTTCTTCAGTAATGCTTCTATTTAAAATAGAGAAATGATTACTTAATATAAATTGTTCGTTTTTAGCTGTTTCCTTTGTAACATGAAAAATGTTTGGCTGCTCTAAGACTAATTGAATGTTTTCAAAGACTACAGAAGCTATCCAAATTTTATCATTCGTAATCATAGCTTCAACATTAGGATGAATGGCATTATAGTATTCTGAAAGTAAAGGTGCATCCCAATTTGGTTTAGGTTTGTATATTCGAAAAAAATCATATATTTTTTCTGTATATTTTAAATAACCCACTCGTGAAGAAACTGCAACATTTACATAATTTATTACTTTGAAAAATAGAGATGCAACTCTAATCAAATCAAGTTCTTCAAAATTAGGTTTGAAATTGATTGAATCTTCTAATTTTATTAACCCATTTTGTGCTTCTGCAAACTTTTCTTGAAACAAGTAATTATAACATAATACAAGTTGAGCAATTTGTACTTCAGTTTGTGAACCTAATATTGTAAATTTTTTAGTTGCTTCTTTTAATGCAATTTCTGCTTCATCTAATTTTAAGAAATTTTGACAAATTAAAGCATATTTATAATCATATTGTGCTTTTTCAAACAATGAAATTTCACTATTAATAGCTAACAAATGCATTAATTTTGCTAACATAGGTCCAAATTTATCGGAGGTCCTATATTCATAATTAAGACAATCCACAATAAATTCGCAAACTAATTTGACGTCATTATAATTGAGAATTTTTGTTTGAAGTTCAATTGGTAATTGAACAATAAGTCTGCGTATTTCTTCTATGTTGAATTGATCCATTTTCAAATATAAGAATTTTATTTGAAAACTCTTTCAGTTGTTAATGTTGGACGATGTTTAACAACAGAATCGTCTTGAACAATGATGTATCTAATATACATTGTTAGACTTTAAAAAGATTTTGAGAAGATATCAATGTCCTATCATCTTCACCAGAAAAATCAGAATTCAAGACAAATGGTTCGAAGTTAGCAAAGACTTCGTTTTTGTAGAATCATAAAGAGGCAATTCAATTTGAAATGTTGTACCAGCACCAATTTCAGATTGGACACTAATTGAACCATTGTGTCGAGAAACAATTTCTTTTGATATACTTAATCCTAATCCACTGTTGTCTTTCCCCTTTGTTGAAAAAAAGGAATCAAAAAGTTTTGGAATCATAGCTTTAGGTATACCATTTCCATTATCTTGTACTTTAATTATCGAAGTTTGTTTTGTCGATTCTGCTTTAAGTGAAATAGCTGTTGCCCCTGCTTGAACTGCATTTACGCACATATTTAACAATACTTGATTTAGTTCACCAATTGAACCATAAACATAACTAGAATTGATTATTTCTTTAGTTACTTTGACAGTTGGAAACTGAACACGGAAAAGTATTCGCTAAATCTTGAATTTTGTGTGTTGTTGATACAACCTAAGTACTTTTATATGTAAATCACGGACATTTTGTTGTTCTAATAAATCGTTAATTTGCATCCATCCTACAAATATAATAACGAGAATAAAACTCATTATAACAGATGCAAACAATAGTAACTTTGGGAATATTCTTAATCGCATGTATACTCCTAAATGATGAAGCTTTCTTATTTTGTCTTACAAACTAACGATTAAATTCGGTGAATACACAATATTTTTGTACTAAATTTTGGTAATATTAGTCTATACTGCAAATTTCATTTGAATCAAAAAAATATAAGTATGTGTGGAATAGTAGGATACAAAGGTCATCAGCAAGTTTCTTCCGTTATTGTTAATGGATTACGTCGTTTAGAATATAGAGGTTACGATTCAGCTGGGATCGCTATAATTGAAAATGGACACTATGTTATTAAAAAATGTGCTGGACTTGTTGAAGAATTAGAAAAATTAGTCAACCATTCAAAATTAAAAGGAACTGTTGGCATTGGGCATACTCGATGGGCAACCCACGGAGCACCTACTAATGTAAATGCTCACCCACATATTGACTATACTGGAAAAATAGTACTAGTTCATAATGGCATAATTGAAAATTACCAAACACTTAAGAAAAAACTTCAAAGTAATGGCGTAGAATTCATTTCACAAACCGATACGGAAGTACTTGCTTCTTTTATAGGCTCTATTTATGCTAAGGTTCAAGATTTTGAATTAGCCGTTCGTTTGGCCCTTTCTGAAGTTGAAGGTACTTTCGGCATTGCTGTGCTTTGTCTTGATGAACCCGATATGATGATTGCTGTTCGACGAGGTTCTCCATTGGTTCTTGGTTTAGGGAATAATGAATTTATCATTGCTTCAGATGCTTCGGCAATTGTACAACATACCAGGCAAGTAATATACCTTGACGACAATGAAATGGCGGTTATTAATGGCGATTCGTATGTTACCAAAACCATTTACGATCAAGAAACATCATCGGAAATTCAAGAAGTTGAATTTGAATTAGAAAAAATTGAAAAAGGTGGTTTCGACCACTTTATGTTGAAAGAAATTTACGAACAACCTGAAACATTTCATAATGCAATCCGAGGGCGACTTTTAGTGTCCGATGGAAATGTAAAACTTGGTGGTTTAGGACCTGTTCGCGATAAATTACGTTCAGCAAAAAGAATTATAATCACAGCTTGTGGAACTTCTTGGCATTCTGCCTTAGTAGGAGAATATTTAATTGAGCAATTAGCTCATATTCCTGTAGAAGTTGAGTATGCTTCAGAGTTTCGATATAGAAATCCTATAATTTATCCTGATGATATTGTAATAGGAATTTCACAAAGCGGTGAAACTGCCGATACCTTGGCGGCAATTCGTGAAGCCAAACAAAAGGGTGCAACTGTTTTGGGAATAGTAAACGTAGTTGGTTCTACATTAGCCCGTGAAACTGATGCTGGAGTATTTATTCACGCAGGGCCTGAAATTGGGGTTGCATCTACAAAAGCCTTTACTTCGCAAGTTGGCGTATTGGTAATGTTAGCTATCTATATTGGGAGAATGATCCATCTTTCACAGCGTGAGGCTAAAATTGTTGCCGCTGAACTTGAAAAAATTCCACAAAAGATTCAACAAATTCTTGATAATGCTGATAAAATCAAAGAAATTGCTCTACAGTATACTACTGCTCAAAATTTCTTGTACTTAGGTCGTGGGCTTAATTTCCCTGTTGCATTAGAAGGTGCTTTAAAACTAAAAGAAATATCCTATATTCATGCGGAAGGCTATCCTGCCGCCGAAATGAAGCATGGACCAATTGCATTAATCGATGAAAATCTTCCTGTTGTATTTATTGCTACTAAGGATGATATTTACGACAAAATAATCTCTAACATTGAAGAAGTACGTGCCAGAAAAGGGAAAGTAATTGCAATTGCAACAGAAGGTGACACTCAAATTCAGGAGTTAGCTGACCACGTGATTTACATCCCTGAAACTGACCCAATGTTAACTCCTATCCTTACGGCTATCCCATTGCAATTGCTTTCATACTATATTTCCGTTGCTCTCGGACGCAACGTTGACAAACCTCGTAACCTCGCAAAATCTGTAACAGTAGAATAAGGTTAGTGGTTAATAAATTAGTTGATGATTAGTTTTTATAATTTTATTATCTGATTTTCGGTTTTGAGACTACTCTAGACTTTTTCAAAAACAATTCTGCAATTGGAGAAACAGTTTCATGGTGCTGTTCCCAAGCTTCGAAAACTTCTTCTGCCCATTTGTGAACTATTGTTTTGAAATTAGGGCTGTCCTTTACCAAGGAAATGTCTAATGAAGTAATTGCTCCACGACGACCTATTGGTGGTGGTTGCAGTATTTCCTCGAGATGAAGTCTTTTATACCTATTAATATGGGTGCTAAGTATTGGAGATTTTTTGTAATCCCAATTAATTTTGTTTTCAACAAGTAAATACAGTCTTGTAAGGTGAAAATGATTACTCCATCGACCATGAATTTCAGGGTGTTGAAGTGCATGAGCATCAACGCACAAAAATCGAAGTGTATGGATATCAGGATCATCTTTCCCAATATCGATGATACTATTATTGTAAATATTTAAACAAGCGGTAATACCATTTTGAACTTTTGCTCCGCAAAATTGACAAGGTCCTGTTTCTACTATTTCTACTCCATTAACTATTGCTTGATCAATGTAATTTTGCATATATTTTTTCTACTTCCTTGAAAAGTTATTTTCTTATTTTTGAAAGTTTTATTTAATTCAGAATTCGAAAATTCTATTACTAAAACTATTATACTGCTTCCAATGTTGGAGTAGTTTCTTCTGCTAAAGTAGCTAGTTCATCCTTTTTGTTTAGGATTAATCCACCTATCATAATAACTGCTGTAAGGACAATTACTTGTATGACTAACGATTTATTTGCTATTCCTATAGACTGAAAAACAGGAATATTCAAGAATAACAATATGGTGATTAGTCCTCTCGGAGCTATAAACACTAAAGGAATTAAATCTAATTTGAATGACTTTAATAGTATATATCGGATTAAGAAAATTCCCGCACATATACCTAAAGCCCACTGGATTGTATCTGTATTGAGTAATTCACTTGTTTCGATTAAATAACCAAATAACAAGAAAAACAGTGACCGTATTAAGAACGTAATTTCAATCGTAAGATCTTTAAACTTGTGAACTTCATCGTCCAGAATGTCTAGTTGTAATTTATGAATATATTTGTTGTTCCGGAATTCATCTAAATTTCCTAAAAATAATCCAAATAGTAAGATAAAAATTAGAGCAGGGAAATGGTATACTTTTGATGTTGCATAAATCAAAAGTATCATCAATATTATAGGAACATATTTAACGTGATGTTTGATTTTGGAAAGTAAATATGCCAACCCTAAAGTGGCGACAAAAGAGATAAAAATTATAATCACTAAATCTAACACAAACGAACCGACTGACAACAAAGAAATACTCTCGTTTAGAGTAATAAAGTAGAAGAATATTACACCAAATATATCCGATAACGATGATTCATACGTAATAAATTCTTTTTTGTCTGAAACCAAATTTCGTGCACTTGGTATTGCTACAGCACTACTTATAACAGTAAAAGGAATAGCATTTGCCAAGCCAACTTTAAGCGAAACACCTCCAAAATATTGGAACATATACGCTAATCCTATACTAAGCAACAACATTGGCAATAATGCAATGAGTGCCGTTTTTCCAACGAATGGGAGTTTCGATTTGTTTAATTCTAACTCTAAAGAGCCTTCCAATACTATTAGAATCAAACCAACCGTTCCCAAAATAGGTAGGATAGTAGTTAAATCTGGGATAGTTAACTGAAAAAATATTGTTGCTTGACGAACAATAAACCCAAGAACCAATAACAGAATCACCGAAGGTATTTTCGTTCTTGATGCACTGATGTCAAAGACATACGCAAGAAGAAGTAAAACACACAAAGTAATAATGATTGGTATAGTCACAGTTCGATAATTTTAGTTATAAATAGTTCGATTAGAACGAATATTTTTCTCAATTCCCCTCATAAATATACAAAAATAATCACAAAGCAGTTCAAATACTGTTTCCCCGCTTCTTGAGTTCAGGGTAAATATAAAGCGTAAAAAAACCAAATTATTCTGTATATTACATTTAAGAATTAATTCTTACCTTAAAAAATCATTTCATTTAGTTATAGTTTTATTATGCCTAAAATTTATCACAACATAGAAAACCACTTAACAAAAGGACTGAACGAAACACTTAAACTTTCCCTGCGGACAGACTTTTGTGTGGGGTATTTTAATCTGAGAGGTTGGAAACAAGTTGCAGACAGGATTGACAGCCTTGAAGGTACAATCGTGGTTGATAGCCTTACTTTTTCTTTGGAAGCAGTTGGAGAAAAAAGCGGTTTTAAAGTTCTCTTGTGCCAACCACAAGCCGATGGATTAATTCCCGATTACAGCACCCGGAAAAAGATTGAAACCAAAGTAACCAAACTGTTACAAGAGCATTTGATTATTTTCTTTGACACAAAAAAAACAGAACAAGTTTGGCAATTGGTATAAAACGTACCAACGGCATACGAAGCACTAAAAACAGCATCTAAAAACATTAAGAACAGGGAATGAGCACAAACATACTAAAATACGAAAGTGATATATGGAGAACTGCAGACTTGTTAATTGGTGCAGGTATCAAGCAAAGTGATTTTCCAAAATTTATGATGCCGTTTTTTGCCCTCATAATGGTTGAAAGTAGGATGATTAGAGAAGCC
>Ga0105044_10001333_pt1 | contig 32736 bp, 32 predicted proteins | sample MAT01_FD_78092 | JGI IMG/M metagenome (GOLD analysis project Ga0105044, IMG submission 78092) | Freshwater microbial communities from Lake Fryxell liftoff mats and glacier meltwater in Antarctica - MAT-01 | ecosystem: Environmental > Aquatic > Freshwater > Ice > Liftoff microbial mat | place...
CACCTCATCATAAGGGCTCGATTTGGGGCCTCCGTTCCAAATTGACCCTCCATCCATTCCCAAAAACTGCATTTCCATCCAATCCCTTCAGGCCCCTCTCACCTGGGGGACAGGCTCTAGGTAAAATCAAGGGGCCAGATAGGGGCGTTTCCAGATCGGGACAACTCGCTTCATTTCATCAATCAGCCATTGGGAGGAGGCAAACGCCTCGGCCCGGTGTGGAGCGATAACTTCGATCCACAGACTGATTTCTCCCGCCACCACCCTTCCGATTCGATGGACGACACGGATCGATGAGATGTGCGGCCAACGGCGCTCCAACTCCTCAAAAAGCAGTCCGAACTGATGTTCTACCATCGGCCGAAAGGATTCGTATTCGAGGCCGGCAATCGGTTCGGAACCTTCTCGATCACGGACGGCGCCACTAAAGTAGAGCACGGCACCCATATCGGATCCGAGCGTTCGCCCGGCTACCAGGGCCACTTCATCCAATGGATCAGGGGTGAGAACCAGTAACTGTTTCATGAGTCAAACGGTCGTCGGGGAATCAACTGCGGGCTCGCCAAAGAGATAGGGACGTGAAAACCGCCACGGCGAGCGCATATCCGGTCAAACCAAGGCCGACGGCAAACGGAACGAGTTGCCAGCGGGCAAACCACATCAAGGCTCCACCCAAAACACCGAACAGAACGGACTCACCGAGAAAGCAGAATAGGGGCAGGCCTCGCGGGCACTCCGCAAGTCGGTCCGACATCCACATTCGATAGGAGGCTTCACCGAGAGAGCGCATCAGCCAGGCGGATTGGAGATTGCGGGCGGCGACTAAAAGGCTGGTGGAAGCCAAAGAAATGGCGAGCACCGGCCAGATGGCGAATAGGACCGCGAGGAGGACATTCAGGGGAACGCCTAAGCGCCATCCCAATTTTCGAGCGAGCGGATTACCCTCAAGAACCAGATTGGGCGTGGCAATGTAGGTCGACAGGAGGTCGCACCCCCGGGCCACCAGCACAAGCGCCAGCAAAAGCCACCATGCCGCTGAACCCACCTCCACAAACTCATCAATGGCTTGCATCGACCTTCAAAACGATCCCATGGATCGCTGGTTGGGTCACTTCTTCCCGTAGATTTTCTCGGGCGTCTCTAGCTGCGGCTCCGTCGTCTTCCAAGTCGTGCCTGCCCCCTCAAAGCTCCGGAAAAAACAGCTTCGATAGCCCTCGTGACAGGCAGGGCCCAGTTGCTCAACTCGGATCAGTAACGTGTCCCCATCGCAGTCAAAGGCGATATCTTTGACGACTTGGAAGTGACCACTGGATTCCCCCTTCATCCAGAACTTCTTACGCGATCGGCTCCAAAACCAGGTCCGCCCACTCTCGACGGTCTTTTCCAGGGAGGCTCGATTCATCCAAGCCAACATGAGTACACGGCCGTCGACATAATCCTGGATGATGACGGGTATTAGTCCGTCCGAATTCCACTTAAGGAGGTCATAGAAATTCATCGTATTGATCGAAAGAGAGTTATCGGACAGGCAAAAATCCGAAGATAACGGCGCCAATGAGGCATCCGAACTCTGCTACATGATTCCATTGGGGACGTGTGTTAAGATAAACCATCGCAAACCCGACGAACACAACGAGGGTGATGGCCTCTTGGAGAATTTTTAGCTGGTAGGGCGTGAAGGAATTGCTGCCCCAGCGATTGGCCGGCACCTGGATGACATACTCGAAGAAAGCGATGCCCCAACTTGCCAAAATGGCGATCCACCGGGTTGATGATTTGTGTTTTAGATGGCCGTACCAAGCCACGGTCATGAAAATGTTGCTCACCAATAGCATCGCAATCGGTAGCCACAGCGACTTGGTAAGCGCGCGCATCAGAAATCAGGTAAGTCGGACGGGTAATCCCTGCTCCCGCAGATATGCTTTGACCTGGGCCACGGTGAACTCCCCGAAATGGAAAATGCTGGCGGCCAAGACGGCATCAGCCCGACCGGACAGAAGGACATCCGCCATGTGCTGCAGGGTTCCGGCCCCGCCGCTGGCGACTACGGGAACGCTGACGCTGTCGCTGATCCGGCGGGTAATCTCAAGATCGAAACCGCTGCGTGTTCCGTCGGCATCAATCGAATTGAGGACGATTTCACCGGCTCCAAGTTCCACCGCACGGTGGGCCCATTCCTCGGCCTCAAGTCCGGTCGGTTCCCGTCCGCCCCGTGCAAAGACCTCCCAGCGGCCAGGGGCGACCCGCTTGGCATCCAACGAGACCACAATGCACTGGCTGCCGAACTTCTCCGCGCCGGCACGGATCAAATCGGGATTCTGCAACGCGGAAGAATTGATGCTCACCTTGTCGGCCCCGGCGAGTAGCATCATACCCATATCTTCTACTGTGCGAATTCCTCCGCCCACGGTTAAGGGCATGAAACACCGATCCGCAGTTCGCTCAATCACATCAACCATTGAGGCCCGTCCGTGGGCACTGGCGGTGATGTCAAAGAAGACCATCTCATCAGCGCCTTGGTCATTATACCGGACTGCGAGTTCCACCGGGTCACCCACATTCCGTAATCCGCCGGTTTCTGCCCTTCCGAACTGCACACCGCGGGTCACCTGACCATCATGGACATCAAGACAGGGTATGACGCGACGACAGAGCATGGTGAGAATGTCTTAAAGAGTCGAGGTCTCGGTAGCAAGTAACGAAAAAGCCCGCCGAGGCCGGCGGGCTGGTATCTGTCTGGGCAGCCGTTTAGGCCGGCCCGAATTTGCCACCGTGGTTCTTGATACCCTTGTCGGTGTAAAGAAGGGTATTGAGCGAGTTCATCGGATCCTTGGCCGAGAACTGATAGCCCAGTTTCGCGACGGATTCGAGAATCTCAGGCTTGGTCAACGGCTTGCTTTTCGTCGCTGCCAGCACCGCCTCTTTGAGGGACATGGTGTTTGAAGCGCGCGAGGAACGGCCGGACGCAGACGCCGCCGCCGCGGCGGCCACTCCAAGGGCGGAATTGATTCTGGTCAATTCGGCCTCAAGCACAGACTTCCGCTTCGAAAGCGATTCGCGGAGGGCTGTGAATTGTTTCAGTGGGTCACGTTGTTTCATTTCGGTGAGCTCATTATAGTTTTCACTCTCCTAATGACAAGCCATCTTTCCTATCTGTGTGTCGAATGTGTGGCGCACCCCTGAAACAGGGGAGGCTAACTTTCTAGTCCTTTGAGTCAGTTCTTCACTATGTTTGGAATGATCTTCGATGTTGATAAGCTCTTTTAGCTGTTACCGGTTCCCCGTACCGAGCGCGAATAGGATTGGTTTTCGGCGGCGTGACGTAATCGGGGTTCTCCTTATTCAGAACTCGCTTCCGACGTTGACCGTTCGGTCTTGGTGCTCTTGATTGAGCCCGTATGAAGCAGATTGTTTCCACAACGGCGACCGCCCTGGCGGTAGTCGTGTTCGCCGCGGGTTGCGCTTCTGGGGTCAAAAACCCGTCCGGAGTCCCGGTGACGATCATGAAGCCAGACGAACAGGGATTTGTGGCCGGCACAGGCATTGAATCTCAAGACCTGGTGTCCGTGACCGACAAAATGGCCCGCAGCCTTTTGAGTACCCCTGAAATCAGCAATTTCACCCCGGGCCTTCCCCGGATTGTTATCCTGCCGGTTGAGAATGGAACCCGCTTTCCTATCAACAAGGACCTGTTTACGGCCCGAATTCAAGCCATGCTAAACAGCAAAGCTCAGGGTAAAATGCGGTTTTTGGCCCGCGATCGCATGACGGCATTGGAACAGGAGCGACAGTTGAAACAGGAAGGTAAAGTCACCTCCAACACCGATCCTAATGTGCAAGAATTCAAGGGTGCCGATTTTTTTCTGACAGGGAAACTCCTGGGTCTGACCACGCAGGCCAAGGCCGGCGTCAGCGACTACGTGCTCTATACCTTCCAGCTGATTGATCCCCGCACCAGTGACATTGTGTGGGAAGACTCGGCCGAGGTGAAGAAGCAGTCCATCGAAGACGCCGCCTACCGGTGAGATCGCGCCTCAGCCAATTTCTGACCTTGGCGGTGCTCGCCTTGGGTCTGGTAGGATGTGCGTCGGTTAGCCCCGAGGAACAGGCGCGACGTGATCAAGTCTTGACCCAATTCCAGAGTGGGGCAACGGCTCTGCGCAATGGAAATTACGAGGCGGCAAAGGCTGACCTGGACGCGGCCCTCCTTCGGATCGGTGGCGGTTCGGCGGGGGACACTTCCGCTCGGGATGCCCGTGGCTATTTTAATGAGGAATCGGTAAAGGGTTTCCGAGGCGAACCCTACGAGCGGGTAATGGCCTACTTTTATCGGGGCGTACTTTATTGGATGGACGGACAGCCCGATAACGCCCGCGCCGCCTTTCGGGGTGCTGCCGTGCAGGATCAGAATCCCGAATTGGGAATTAACCAGGCTGATTGGGTGTTGCTCGACTACCTTGATGGACTCGCGACCACCCGGCTCGGTGGGGATGGTTCGGATGCTTACCGCCGGGCGGCGGCCGAGGCCCGGTTGAATAAGCCCCCACCGTACGACCCCCAGGCGAATGTCTTGATCTTTTTAGAGATGGGGCAAGGACCCGTTAAATACGGGGGCGGGGAATATGGAGAACAGCTTCGGTTTCGTCCGGGGAACGCCCCTGACCCCGTCGCGGTTATTAAAGTGGCGGATCAACAGGTCAAGGTGGGCGGCTATGATGACCTCACCTATCAGGCAACCACCCGAGGAGGGCGCGTGATGGATCATATCCTCAAGGGCAAGGCAGTCTTTAAAAGTACGACTCAAGCCGTGGGAACTGGAGCGATCATCGCCGGGGCGGGGGTGGCGATCGCCGGTGATTCAAATGCCAGCCGGAATGTTGGGTTGGGCCTCGTAGCGGCGGGCCTTATCAGTACGATTGTCAGTGCCGCTACGACGCCCGCAGCCGACACGCGACAATGGAACAATTTACCGAATTTATTAAGCTTTGTGGCGTTAAAGTTGCCTCCGGGCCAGCATACCCTGAATGTGGAATTTCAAGATACGGCCGGTCAGATCCGCGTAACGCGACGGGTTCAGTTTCAAGTTGTGACCGGACGGGATAGCGTACTTTTTGTGAGTGACCGAAATACCTGAAAATACATGAAACTGATTCTCTTCCCGCTGGGACTGGTCGCGGTTGCCTTGTTGGGCGGCGGCTGTGCCCAACATTCTGGAGCTTATGCGCCGGCGCCCTCTAGGCTCACTCCGGAGCAGATGACCGCCAAGTTCCTACTCATGGATCCGGGCACTCAAGCCTCCGTGACGAGTACCGGATTAATGGAAAATCGCCTACCCGATGGGCGGCTTCAGGTCGCGTGCCAGTTACTCAACCGGGAAAATCGACGCATCCAGATCCAAGTTCAGTGTGTCTTCAAGGATGCCCAAGGATTCTCGACGGGGGACGAAACACCTTGGGAGAATGTCATCCTGACGGAAAACTCCACCGAGACCGTGAAATTCACGTCGTTGAACAATCAAGCGGCCACCTATACGGTCAGGGTGCGTCAAGCGCGCTGAATCACTGCCATGAACTTTCGAATCGCCACACTGCCCTTGTTGACGGCCCTTTTAGCCGCCGGATGCCAAACCCAAGCGACCAAACGGGGAGTCGTCGTCAGCCTCTCCAGTGCCATGCCGGTAAGTTATTCTGGCGTGATCCGCGCCGACGGACAGGAACACGCGGTTAGTGGGACGACTCCAGCCACGCTCACCTATAAGGCTCATCGAGTGGACTGCCGGATCCAGCAGGGGCCTGAAGTCGGGATGCTGACCATTGAGGTCAAGGCTCTGGAGCTCCCGGAGCGAAATGAAATGGTGACGGCCAGCACGGGCCCCAACACGGTGGCCAAAGGCGGCGCGTCCTTCCATTAAGGAAATCGCTCTGGTCCTTCGATCTAACTGGTTTGAGGATTCGTGCCTGATGCTGGGGGTCGTCCGTCGGAGAATGGCCTCCAGGTAAGACCCTTTTTGACCGTGAACTGTCTTTCCCTTACGGCATGAAAATTCTGGGAATCATCCCAGCCCGGTTTGCCTCGACGCGGTTCCCGGGCAAACCGCTCCACCTCATCGCGGGCAAGCCGCTGATTCAGCGTGTTATTGAGCGCTGCCGTCTGGCTCGGAGCCTGGCGGATGTGGTGGTTGCCACGGATGATGTTCGCATTGCGGAAGTCGCCCGGAAATTTGCCCGAGTCGAATTAACGCGGGAAGACCATCCCAGTGGAACCGATCGGATTGCGGAGGTGGCCGCACGCGAATCGTGCGATGCCGTAGTGAACATTCAGGGTGATGAACCGCTCATGGATCCGGCGGTAATTGATGCCGTGGCCGCGTTGTTGGAATGTTGCCCGATGTCGACTGCCGCCACACGAATCCGCAGTGAGTTTGAATTGGAGAATCCCAACGTGGTCAAGGTGGTCTGCGACTGCGGGGGTCGGGCTTTGTATTTCTCGCGTCGGACACTCCCGTATTTGCGCGACCACGCGTCGCTCTCAGCGCGGGACCAATTGGCGGCCTTTCCCTTTCTCAAACATCTCGGAATTTATGGCTACCGCCGCGAAATTCTATTGCGCCTGGTTCAGTTTCCGGTGTCGACCTTAGAGGTGGCTGAGCGGTTGGAACAATTGCGCGCTTTGGAAAATGGGATCCCCATTGCCGTGGCGCCGGTGGACCATGACAGCGTGGGTGTCGATGTTCCCGGGGACGTGGACCGAGTCGAGGCCTTGATCGCCGCGGGAGCCGGATCGTAATGCTCCAGCCTCGATTCCAGCCCCGCTCCGACGTCAGAGTTCAGGAAATGTTTTACGCGCCATGACGCTCGCCGCCGCCCAATCGCGTCACGCCACTCTCGCTGACGAAATCCGCCGTCATGATGACGCGTACTATGTTCGCGCGGAGCCCGAGATTAGCGACTTTGAGTATGATCAGCTTTATCGCGAGCTGCAGGAGTTGGAAAAGTTGTTCCCTGACCTGATCACGCCTGAGTCTCCCACCCAACGGGTCGGGGGAGCTCCCACTGAAGGATTTCGGCGCGTTCGGCATCGGCTCCCGATGCTTTCCTTGGAGAAAGTGGATGCGGCCCAGCACCCAGATTCCCACGAAGAACCCGAACGAGAGAAACGCAACCGTCGACAGGATGAGAATACGCTATCGCAGTTGGTGGCGTTCGACCAAAGGATCCGTGGATTCCTGGAGCGGGACGAGGTCGAATACGTGCTGGAACCAAAAGTAGATGGAGTTTCTCTTAGTGCTCATTACCGCGCGGGGAAACTCGTTCTGGGCGTGACCCGGGGTGACGGTGAATCTGGCGACGACATTACCGCCAACCTTCGCACAATTCGGGCGATACCTTTGAAATTGAACCTACAGCCTCCTCCCGCGTTCTTGGAAGTCCGGGGAGAAGTCTATATTCCGACGAACGACTTCGAGGCCCTAAATGCGAAGTTGGTGGCCGCCGGTGAAAAGCCTTTCCCCAATGCCCGCAATGCCACGGCCGGGACGCTGAAGCAACTCGATCCTCGGTTGGTGGCCCGGCGTCCGCTTTGCGCCGTATTTTATGCGGTAGGCGCTTGCGAGGGAATTGAGTTTACCACCCACTCGGAAACCTTACGGATGCTCGCCAAGTTCGGCCTTCCGACACAACGGCTCTGGTGGTCCTGTCGAAACATTGAGGAGGTCCTTCGAATCTATCGGGAGGTGGTTGTCGCGCACTATGAGGAGGAGCGGGACCTGCGTCGTCAGGTTCCCTATGAGATCGACGGCATTGTGCTCAAGGTCGACCGAATGGCCGACTGGAAACGAATTCCCGCGAAGGCGCGTTCACCCGGATATGCCATCGTCCACAAACCAGTTCCCTGGATTACCCCGGCAGAAACGCTCCTGCGGGGCATCACGGTTCAAGTAGGGCGAACCGGAGTGCTCACGCCCGTCGCGGAACTGGAACCAGTCTTCGTCCAAGGCTCAACCATCGCCCGAGCCAACTTGCACAATGAAGACGAGATCCGGCGAAAGGACATTCGCATCGGCGATACCGTGGTGGTTCGCAAGGCGGGCATGGTCATTCCTGAGGTGCTGGAGGTGGTGAAATCGAAACGACCCGCCTGCGCCGAGGTCTTTGATTTCGTGTCTCATATTGGCGGTCAGTGTCCGGCGTGTGGCGGCCCCATTTTCCGGGAGAAGGTGTCAACCGGAGTCGCGGACGAGGTGGCCTGGCGTTGCCAAAACGTGGCCGGCTGTCCGGCCCAGAAGACTCGACGCGTCGAATACTTCTCGCAACGCAAGGCCCTCGACATCGAGTCCCTCGGCGGAATCGTGGCTGAGAAACTGGTGGAGCGTGGCCTCGTCGACGAACCGCTCGACCTGTTCAACCTTTCGAAGGAGCAACTGGCCCGGCTTAACCTGGGTACCGAAGAGGAACCTCGTATTTTCGGGGAGAAGAATGCCACCAAGGTGGTCGAGGCGGTTGAACGTTCCAAGCTGGCGCCCTTGCAACGTTGGATTCAGGCCCTGGCCATTCCTGAAGTTGGGGAGCAGACGGCCTGGCAATTGGCCCAGGTGCACTCGTCCCTGGCCGAACTCGCCAGCTCACCGGCGTTACTCGCCATTCGGGAGCTCGGCCTCAAAAAGGCGGAGCGCGATCTGGTTTCTCCCAAATCGCGTAAGAATCCTCCCAAGACGCCGGAGGAACTGGAGTCGCGTAAGGCCCGGTACCAGGTCCTGACCGCCGCGATCAGCGAGTTGGAGGCGCGCCTTGAGGAAAGCGGTATCAAGGCTCGCCTCGCGGAGGTGGGGCCCGTGGCGGCAACCTCCCTTTTGGAATTCTTTGCCTCTGAGGGTGGTCAATCCATTCTGCATCGACTCCAAAAACTCGGGATAAATCCGCAGGGCTCTGCCCCCATCGCCGCGCCGGTCGCGGCGGTTCGTAGTCCGGTGGTCGGAAAAACGTTTGTGCTGACGCGTACCTTGCCCACGCTTTCGCGGGACGACGCTTCGGCGTTGATCCGGCAGGCGGGGGGCGATGTCTCGAGTTCCGTGAGTCGGAACACCGATTACGTCGTAGCGGGCGAAAGTGCCGGTTCGAAATTGGACAAGGCCCGAGCTCTCGGCGTCCAGGTGCTCACCGAAGCCGACTTCCGCCAACTGGTGGCAGGATTTGGTATCTGACCTTAGTGGCTCCATTGACCGTCGTCGTTTTGGTTTTACACAATCTTTTGTCGCATATGCGACAAAAGGTCGTATGCGGCCTCAGACCGGAGGATATGGTCGTGAAATCGGTTTGAGTTAAGGCGGTCGCCTTAGGTCGGATTCAATCCTCCGCAGGACCTCCGTTGCGGCGGCTTCTCCGGAGCGAACCGCGCCGTCAAAGAACCCGGGCCAACGGGCGGCGATTTCGGTTCCAGCCCAGTGGATCCGGCCTACAGGTTGGGTCAGGGCTGCTCCGTAGGACGTCCAAACACCAGGCGGCATGTAGGCGGAAAAGGCTCCGCCAACCCACGGTTCGTGCGGCCAATCAGCTTCATCGTAACTCTCGGGAATTAGGGCTTCCGCTCCGAAGTAGGCGGCGAGATCGGCGAGAACGGCGTCGCGACGGGCCGCCGACTTGAGTCGGGCCCAGCGCTGATAGCGGTCGCCCACGATGAACCCCGCCAGGATGCCCTGCGATCGGTGCGGATCTGAACAGTCGGCACACAGTTCAATCCAGGGCTGATTTCCAATGCCGAGTCCAGCCAGACCTCGGTCACGCCAGAAGGGCCGGCCATAGGCGACCATAATCTTCGCACAGGTCCCCATCGACATTCGTTGCTGCACTTGGTCACGCGCCGCTGGCAGGGTCGGTTCGAATGTGATCCGACCTGCCCAAGGGGGCGGCAGCGCGACAATTGCGTACCGACCGGGATGGCGCCCCTGGGCTGTCTCCACAGTTACCCCTTCGTCCGTTTGCTCAATCCGCTGGACAGGCTGCCCAAGGTGCACCCGATGGCCGAGTTCGGCGCAGATGAGGTGGGGAATTTGTCCGGCGCCTTCATGGATTAGGTCTGCTTCGGGGTGTTCCGCTTGGGGCGCGACGCGTTGACCGTAGACAACATGGAGCAACGAGATCTGACCGGGCTCGGCCGGTCCCAGCACACCTACGGCTCGGGCCATGTAAGAAAAATACCAGTGACCAAAGGGCGTTTGGGTGTTTTCGTTGATCCAATCGGCAAAGGTGCGCGAATCCAATTCGACGTTCCGCGGATGAGGCTGGGGATAGCCTGGTTCGAGCGCGGATGAAAGGGCGGTGAAACGAGCCCACGCGGTCATTGCGTCCTGCCATTCCTCGGCCGTCACGCCCGGCGCCTCGCCCTCGGGGAAACCTTGGAAGAACCCCCGAAACTCACAGCGACGGCCTTCAAAAAGCAGCACGGTGGATCCATGGGCGGGCGAAGGGAAACGCGCCACTTGGTATTCGTCCAGCAGCGCGAGAATTCGATCCTGGCTGGGTCCAACCCACTGGCCGCCCAGGTCAATCCAGGCGCCCGAATCCAGGCGGCGCCCGTGCATGCGACCGCCCGGTCGGGAGCGTGCTTCGAACACCTGAACCGATCGCCCAGCTCGCAGGAGTTGTCGGGCCGCGACCAGCCCGGATAAACCCGCGCCCACAATCAGGCATTCAGTAGACGTGGACATTCGGATCACCTCGATATATCGCCGACAGACTTCGGTTGCGTTCAAACCTGGCCGCGGAGTGCGCGTCATCGCGAATTCAACGTCGACCAGGAAACTTAGGTTCCGCCGCAGGGCATGACCGCCCGGGTCAACACGAGGCAGTCAGGCCGCCGCGGTCAAGCAGCTTCAGGCCCGGCGCTCGCGAATGTCCGTTAAGATGCTGGCGATGACTTCGGCTCGGGGTTTGGCGCCCTGGGGTCCTTTACTGTGGAGTCGGACGCTGATGTTTCCGGCCTCAAGGTCACGGCCACCCAGCACCAGCATGGTGTGGACGCGAGCCTTCTCCGCGTCGGCAATCTTGGCCTTAATCGGATTGGTGCCCAAGTCGGCCTCGATGCGAACGAACTGCGATCGTAGTTCTTGCACAATCCCCTTCGCGTAATTCACCAGCGGTTCCTCTTCGCCGATCGTCACGACGCGGACCTGCTCGGGTGCGAGCCAGAGCGGGAAGTTTCCGCCATAATGCTCGATCAGGAAACCGATGAAGCGTTCATGTGTGCCCAGCGGAGCGCGATGGATGCAGAGCGGTGTCTTGTCGGTGTTATCGCGGTCGCGGTAGGTGAGGTCGAATTTACGCGGTACCGCGAAGTCCACTTGATTGGTGGCGATGGTGAATTCGCGGCCAATGGCGCTCCAGACCTGAACGTCGATTTTGGGTCCGTAGAAGGCGGCTTCGTTGGGCACTTCAACGTAGTGGATCCCGGACTCGATCAAGACCTGTCGAACCATGTCCTCGGTCTGCTTCCAAAGTTCCGGTTCATCGACGAACTTCTGGCCGAGTCGGGCCGGATCGTGGGTGCTGAAGCGCATTTGGTACCGGTCGAGCCCGAAGATCTTGAAGTACTTCAGGTACATCTCATTCACGGCGCGGAACTCCTCAGCGAACTGCTCGGTGGTGCAGTAAATGTGGGCGTCGTTCATGTTCATGGCCCGAACGCGCATGAGGCCGAAGAGTTCGCCCGATTGCTCGTAGCGGTAGCAGGTGCCGTACTCCGCGAGGCGAAGAGGCAAGTCGCGGTAACTGCGCGGTTCCGCCGCGAAGATGCGGTGGTGATGCGGGCAGTTCATGGCTTTGAGGTAGTAAGACTCGACAATCTCTTGCAGCTCCCTCTCCCGAGTTTGAACTTTCTTATTGAACTCCTGCCATATGGGATCACGAATCTGGGTTCCGTTCTGCGCCTCATACTGCCGCAAATTGAGTGTGGCCGTCTCCAGCGCCTCCTTCCTCTTTCGGGCCTCCTCACGATCTTCCTCCTCGATTAACTCAATCGGTGGAAACATCGACTCCGCATAATACGGCAGATGCCCCGAGGTCTTATACATCTTCTCCTTGGCCAGGTGCGGCGTCTTCACGCGGACATAGCCCGCCTGAAATTCCGTCTCCTTGGCCAGCTTCTCCAATTCCTCCACGAGCACCGTGCCCTTGGGCAACCACAGCGCCAGCCCTGGCCCGACGTATTCGGCATCGAAGGCGAAGAGGCCCATGTCGGCGCCGATTTTCCGGTGATCCCGTTTCTTGGCTTCCTCCTGTAGCGTCACCCAGGCGTCCAACTCCTCCTTATTCTTGAAGGCGGTGCCGTAAAGACGCTGGAGTTGCGGGTTCTTTTCATTCCCGCGGAAGTAGGCGCTGGCGACCTTGAGCAGCTTAAGGCCACCTGGTTTGACGTTGCCGGTGCGCATCACGTGCGGTCCGGCACAGAGGTCTACAAACTCACCGTTCTGGTAGAAACTGATCGCCTCGCCCTCGGGAATGTCGCCCAGTCGCTCCAGCTTAAATTTTTGCCCTTTGGACTCGAAGTAGGCGCGGGCCTCCTCGCGGGTCTTGATGGACTTCTCAAAGACCTGGTTCTCCTTGGTGATCTTGCGCATTTCCTCCTCGATTTTTGGGAAATCATTGGGAGTAAAGCGGTGTTTTAGGTCGAAGTCGTAATAAAAGCCGTCCTCGATGGCAGGGCCGATGTCGAGTTGGGTCTCGGGCCAGAGTCGCAGGACGGCGGTGGCCATGATGTGAGCGCAGGAGTGGCGCAAGCGCATCAACTCATCCATCTGCGACCGTTGGTCCAGTGTCTTGCGTTGGACCTCGGACTTGGCGGCTTCGAAGGAGGGCGGGGGCTCCGGCTGTTTCTGGGATTCGTTGTTTTGCATGGGGGTAAAAAATGAAAACGCCTCGGACCGGTTCGGGGTGCGAGGCGTGGGGCGTCCTTCCGACTAGCGCAAAGGACGCTAACGGGTCGTCATCGTGACGTTGGCGGCGGAAAGCACGGTCCGCATAAAGCCAAATAGGGCAGGGATCCGCAATGGGATTTTCCAGCGGGAGCGCAGGCAAATCCGCGTCGTCGGAACTCAAGCCAAGGGAACGTCCTTCCGCCGGTTGGGGGCCGGTTTTTCCTACCTGGGGTTCGTTGAGGCCAGGGAGTAAGACCATTGCCCGGTCCGAATCACGTGGTTGGATCCCAATTCTTAAACGCCATCACGCTTGCCGCGGGAAACCTCCCCCGTACCTTCCGGAGTCGTGCGCAACATTCTCGTCACCGGCGGAGCCGGTTTTATCGGCTCGAATCTCACGCTGGAACTACAGAACCGGCATCCGGAGGCCCGGATCGTAGTCGTGGACGATTTTCGGTCGGGCGATTTCCGGAATTTGCGGGGATTTAAGGGGGATTTCGTGACGGCGGATGTTTCCCGGTTCGATTGGGGCGCGCAGTTCAAAGATCTCGTGTTTGACGCGATCTTTCACGAGGCCTCGATTACCGACACCACGGTGCACGACCAGGCGCTCCAGGCGCGCGACAATATCGAGGGATTTCGACAGTTGCTGCAATTCGTGGAGCCGCATCAGACACCGGTCGTGTACGCCAGTTCGGCGGCCACCTACGGAATCTGCTCGGGGGTGCAACGGGAAGATCAGCCGCCGGCGCCGGCCAACATCTACGCGTTCAGCAAAGTGCAGCTCGACAACATTGCCCGGGACTATGGCCGTCGGTTTCCGGCCTGGCGCATTGTCGGGTTGCGGTACTTCAACGTTTTCGGTCCCCGGGAAGAGCATAAGGGCGCCGCGGCCAGCATGATCTACCAGCTTTATCGGCAGATGAAGGCCGGGAAACGCCCCCGGGTTTTCAAGGCGGGCGAGCACAAGCGTGATTTCGTCTATGTGAAAGATGTCGTGGCGCTGACGATTCATGCGCTTAACTGCAAGCGGAGCGACATTTACAACTGCGGTTCCGGCTATGCGTTTTCGTTCAATGAAGTGATCGCCGTGTTGAATCGGGAACTCGGCACTGAATTAGCGCCGGAATACATCGAGAATCCCTACAGCTTTTATCAACCGCATACCCAGGCCGACATGAAGCGCGTGAAGAATGAACTTGGGTTCACGCCGCAGTATAGCCCGGCGGCGGGCATTGCCGATTATCTGAGCCTGTTGGAAAACCCCTGAGCTTCGATTTTTATGGATACTTCTCAATACAAACCGCGTCGTCGTTGGCCGCTCTTTCTCGGAGGAATCGCAGCAGTTCTGGTGGTTCTCTATTTCGTGCTGACGAGCGGAGCGTTTGTCCGGGGCGTGGTGCTGCCGCGGGTCGCGGCGACGCTGCACAGTGACCTGACGGTGGACGATGTTTCTCTGAGTCCGTTCTCTTCGCTCACGCTGCGAAAGCTCAAGCTCACTCCGAAGGGGGCCGAGACCCTGGCTGCGGTGGAGGAAGTTCGAATCGGGTACAGTCTGTTCGCCATCCTTGGGGGGACGATCAAGATCAGTGAGGTAACTTTGGACACGCCGGTGATCACGGTGGTCAGCCACCCGGATGGGACCAGTAATCTTTCCCAATTATTCGATGCCCTGGCCCAAGACCAGAAGCCAGCGCCGCCCAGCGCACCGGGTGAGCCGGCGAAATTGGAGGTTCGAAATCTCACGATTAAGAATGGCACGCTTCGGCAGACGAGCGTTTCCACCAATGGAACGGAGACGGTGGAGGTTACCGGACTCAATGTGACCCTGGACCAGGTCATCAACGGGGCCAGCAGCAAGTTGACGCTCGCCAGCGTTTTGGGCTTCACGGCCAACGCCACCAATCAGGTCGCGGCCCGGGCCGACGGAACTTTCACCTTCGAGCTAGATCCGAAACTTCAGCCCGCCCGGGTAACGGGCACGCTCGACCTGGGTGTTACCAGTGCCGGAGGTGCCTTTCGTGAATTTGGCAAAGTGGCGGCGAAGTTGACCGCCGATTCGGCGCTCACCGAGATCAAACAATTGCGACTCGCGATCCTGGAATCCGGGCGCCCGGTGGGAGAACTTAATGTCAGCGGTCCCTTTGATCTGGAGAAAAAGGAGACTCGGTTGAGCTACGAACTGAAGGGAATTGACCGGACCGCCCTAGGCATCGTCGGGGCCATGTCTGGAGTTGACTTTGGCCAGACGACGGTGGTGGCCGCCGGTCGGGTGGATTTGGCGCAGCGAGGACAACTTTTCGCCTCGTTCGGTAAAGTATCGGTCGATCGGCTTTCGGTGACCTCGGCCGCGGGCACAACTCCGGTGCTCGACAACACCTTTGAATACAAAGTGCAGGTGAATCTGGGGGATAAGACGGCGCTCATTGAGAAGGCGGATCTAACGGTGCAACAAGGCGGCGTATCCATTGTCCGGGGTGGTCTCGACCGGCCCATGAACATTTCCTGGGCCGCGGCGGCTCCGGGATTCCGGGAAGCGACCTACACGCTGACGGTAAAGCAATTTGAACTCGCGCCCTGGCGTTCCGTCGGAGGCACCAATCTGCCCTCAGGGCGCTTGAACCTGGAAGCCAAGGTAACCGCCGACCGCGATGGACGTCGTCTAAAGTTAACGGCCGAGGCGGCTTTGGAGCAAGTGGCTCTCCAGGCGGCGGGACGCAGCCTGCAGGACCTTGGGTTGACCCTGAAGCTCAGCGGTTCGGTGGAGGATTTTCAGGTATTTCAGCTCGAACAGGCGGCGGGCGAGGCGCGGCACGCGGGACGTTTGCTAGGCAAGTACAGCGCGTTCGTTAATTGGAACCAAAGAATTGGAGAAGCGGGTGGCCAAACCACTCTCGAAGTTCAATTGCCGGCGACCTTGCAGATGTATCCGGTGGACGGGATGAACTTCAGTTCCGGTGTGGCGCAATTTACCGGACAACTCAGTATTCAAACGGGCCAAACCAATGGCACAGCTAGCCTGGGGTTGACCGGATTGACCGGAGAAGCGTTTGGGACGTCGTTGCGGGATTATCAGGCCATCTTGGAAACCGCGATCGCGTTGACCTCCCAGCAAGTGTCGGTGCGACGGGGTTCGCTGACCTTGCGGTCGGGTACGGAGGCCGGCGGCAGCCTGGATATGACGGGAGATTATGATCTGTCCGCCCAGCGAGGTGCCTTCGATTTCCGGACGGTGAACCTGAATGAGAAAGCAATCGGCCCATTTTTTGCCGCCGCGATAGCACCGAACGAGTTACGTTCGGTCTCGCTGGATCTGAATGGTAAACTTCAGGTAGATCTGAAGGGCGAATCTTCCCTGAAATCGGCCCTAAAGGTCAGTCGGTTAATCGCGCTGGATCCAGCCGGAACACTGCCGCAGCAGCCGCTCGCGTTTGGAGTCGAGTTGGACGCGGCGCAGCGAGCGCAGGCTCTGGACTTGCGCAGTTTGGTGGTCGACCTGGGAGCGACTTCCCGGGCCTCCAACCGCCTGCAGGCGGCGGGCAAACTCGACTTGGGGACGAATCAGCCGGCTCCAAGTTCGCTCAAATTGACCAGCGACGGACTCGATCTAACCACGCTTTACGATATGTTTTCGGGTGGTTCCAAGTCGCCGACGTCATCGACTGCACCCGCGCCGATGGTTCAACCAGCGGGCCCAGCGGGTCAACCTATTGAGTTACCACTGAAGGAATTCACTCTCGACGCCAATATCGCCAAACTCTTCCTCCGGGAAATCGCCATCTCCAACTGGGTCACCAAGGTGGCCATCAAGGGCGGCAAGATCGCGGTGAATCCGCTCTCCCTGACGTTGAACGGGGCGCCGATCCGTGCGGCGGCCGACCTGGATGTCGGTGTTCCGGGTTACCGGTACGACCTCACGGCGGATTTTCAGTCTGTGCCCATTCCGCCGATCGCCAAGTCTCTGCTCACCGGTCAACTCGTAGATTTGCGCGGAACAGTCAGCGGCAAGATGAAGCTGGCGGGTGCCGGGGTGGAAGGCGCTGACCTCCGCCAGCATCTCAGCGGAAACATGGAGTTTGGCGCTACTAATCTGGACTACCAGATCTCCGCGCTGCAGACGCGGCTGATGAAGACGCTGGTGATGACCCTTTCGACCGCCTTGCAAGTGCCCAACATCTCCCAATCACCGTTGCAGTTCATCGGAGCCCAGATGGACGCGGGGCAGGGCACGGTGAATATCAAGAGCGCCCAGATTAGCAGCGCGGCCTTTTTGGCTGAGCTTCAGGGCAAGATTCAACTCGCGGACATTCTGACGAATTCGCCTGTGACGTTGCCCGTGACCGTTTCCTTGCCCAAGGAGGGAAAACTGGAGGCGCTTCCTCAGTTCCTCACTCTGCGCGGGACTGTGGGCACACCCAAAACGGACATTAACGCCCTAGCGTTGGCGCAAGCGGCCACCCGCCTTCCTGGCCCAGCGGGGGAGCTCATCAATAAAGGAGTCAGCCAGCTCGGGGGTGCTCTGGATCGCGCGTTAGGCGGAACGGGATCCACCAATGCCGGTGCAGGAACTAGTCTGCTCAAGGGATTGCTGGGAGGTGGAACTCGAACAAATATCCCGTCGAGCGCCACCAACGCGGCGAGTGCTACCAATGCTCCCGCTAAGCCTTTCAACCCGTTTGACCTACTGAAAAAGATCCCCAAATAAACGTTTTTCCTCGCTTCGCGCCTGACTCTTCAAGTTCCCCCCATGTCCCTCGATACCGTCCTCGCCCACCTGGCCGCCCAGGAAAACCGTCACATCGATGAACTCTGCGACTACGCCCGAATTCCGAGCGTCAGTGCCCAATCAAGTCACTTGGCCGATTTGCGGCGAGCGGCGGAGTGGATTGCGGAGCGGTGTCGCCAGGTCGGCTTGAGTGTCCTCGTTCACGAAACGCAGGGTAACCCGATCGTGGTGGCCAAGACCCCGGGTACCCATCCGAAGAAGCCGACGTTTTTAGTGTACGGACATTACGACGTACAGCCTCCGGAGCCTTTTGATCTGTGGAAGACGCCGCCGTTTGAGCCGCGCCGGGAGGGCCGAAACGTTTTTGCCCGGGGCATTAGCGACAATAAGGGACAACACTTGGCGCACCTCAATGCCGTGGAGGCTTGGCTGCAGTCCGGAGGCGATTTGCCCTGCAATCTGACCTTCCTAATCGAAGGTGAGGAGGAAGTGGGATCGAAGGCGTTGTATGAATTCCTGCCCGGGCACGCCCAGGAACTGGCCTGTGACGCCGTGGTGATTTCGGACAACGGCATTCCCAGCCTGAAGCATCCGGCCTTGACCTATGCCTTGCGCGGAATTGCCGCTCTCGAAGTTCGGATCGATGGGCCAGGACGGGACCTTCACTCCGGAATCTTCGGCGGCAGTGTGGATAATCCAGCCTTGGTGTTGTGTCAGTTGCTTGGGCAAATGCGCGATAAGAAGGGGCGGATTACGGTCCCGGGGTTTTACGACTCCGTGCAAAAATTGACCGCCTATGAGCGGAAGCAACTGGCCAAACTGCCGTTCAATGCGGAGAAGTATCGCAAGTTTCTCGGTGTGCCCCAGTTGTTCGGCGAAGCGGGATACACCGCCGAGGAACAGCGAACTTCCCGCCCTACGTTTGAGATCAATGGTTTAACCAGCGGCTATCAAGGCGAAGGGAGCAAGACCATCATTCCGGCCTGGGCGAGTGCCAAACTCACCCTCCGGCTCGTGCCGAATCAGGAACCGCCCAAGGTCATTGCCGCGGTGAAGCAGCATCTGCGGAAGCTCTGCCCGAAAACGGTGAAACTGACCGTGAAGCACGGCCATGGCGGTCGACCCTACCTCGTTGATCCCTCAAGTGATCTAGCCCAAGCCGCCCTGCGAGCCTTAAAGTCGGGTTTTGGGTATGAGGCGTTGCTGGCCCGCGAAGGGGGGAGCATTCCGATTGTCTCTGCGTTCAAGCAGCATCTCAAGGCGGACACCTTGCTGCTGGGCATGGCGCTGCCGGACGATAATCCGCATTCGCCCAACGAAAAATTCTCCCTCGACGCCTACGCTGCGGGCATGCGTATGAGCGCCTATTTGTGGGCGGAACTCGCGGCGGCGTCCTGAGATTCAGGAAACTTTAAGCACTCAGCAGTCGACCAAGAAGGACTCTTGTTTTCTTTATAAGGTATGCGGCGGTACCATCGGCCCAGCGCATTTTGCCAATCCAGTTGAAGGAGGCGAGGCGCCTCCGGTCAGGGAAGCCGCTGGAGCGCCAGATTCCAGGATGGACGCTCGACCCATCGAATAAACAAATATCACACTCGGAATAAGGCCGCCAGGGCCAAGGGTTAGCCGTTGCGCTGGGGGAAATGAAAGCAGAAACCCTTGATGACGAAAAACACCGTGACCGCGGCTGGTCCGCAGAACAGATTCGTAATCACCCCGCGCAAGATCAGTTCGCCCACTCCATCCTTGCCTTGCTATGGGTTGGTGGGCACCGGCGTCATGCAAGCGAACACACCACCCACAGCGCGCAGAAAACCTCAGTGCATCGAGGCCAGGAACCCGTTCGCGGGTTAGCGGCGCCGGCGCCGACGTCATGGGCGCTTGATCACGGATTCGATCGCGGGAGCCGCCTCGGGAAAGGCCGCTGAAAAGTCCTTCCCGACCAGAGCGGCCACCGTTGCCGCCACCTGGGCCTGACGAATGAGCGGAACCGAGCTTCGTTCACCCAAGGGGGGCGTGTCGGGTCCGATTACCGCGAGCCACATGTAGGCCGAATCGACCATTTCGCGGCCATGGTTCTTCCAAGCGATCGGAGCGGGGCCGCGCCCGTGGTCGACCGTAATGACGAAAGTCGTTTTGTCGCGGTACTCCGGCAGTGACTGAACCAACGTCCACAAGTCGCCCAAGAATCGGTCAAATTCATGGGCCGAACGTAAGTAGCGCTCGTAACTGCCCTCATGCGCCCAATCGTCGGTTTCTCCATAGGAAACATACATCGCCCGGGGATGGAGTGTCCGGACGGCGTGCTTAGCAGCAAAGCCGACGAAGGTGTCGAGCAATACCCCCGACCAAATCGTTCGTCCGTGGTCCACCAGTTCAGTCAGGGCTTCGGGCACCGGCAGACGTTGCGTGCCGACGGGTACCTCAAATCCGCTCCAGACCGGGAATCGGGCTCGGGGTGCATTCAGAATCCACGGAAGCACATCCCAATTGACCGCCGCGGCGACCTTTCCTTGAAACTCAGGTTGGGTGTTCAGCCATTCGAACACATTCGTATTCGAGTTCAGGTTCTTGTCATTACTGTTGATCTTGGGATCGGCATAGCCGGTCAGGAATTCGTTGTAGCCTGGATAGGAGAAGTTGTGCCCGTTGGAGACCCGAACCTCCGAGCCCTTTTTCCGGTTACCAAAAAGCTGACCTTGCGAAGCGACGGTGCCCCAGATGAAGGGAAACAGGGCCTTCCGACGGGCTTCCATCTCGGGGCGCCAGAACTCAGCACGGAGGGCATTGGTGTCGCCGACGTTCCCATACTGCTTCGAAATTAAAATCTCCTCAGCACCGCCGAAGAGTTCCTCCTGACGTAATCCGTCCGTCGTTAGGAGGAAGATGTTGCGCGTCTTAAGTTCCGCCGCCGTGGTCAGGGAACTTCCCGTCAGCAGAATCAGCACGAGCGTGATCCAACCGCGGAGGTTTGGAGAGGATGTCGCCGACATGCGAGGATGCTAGAGAGTTCAATCTGGGCGAACAAGCTGGGTTGAAGGTAGGTCTGAGTAGAAATTTGAGTTTATTCGCCCGGGCTCGCCGCGCCCGGCTTCCATGGGGAGGGTCGGTTGGGAAATGGACCGAACCGTCTGAACGGTGTTAAGGTCGCCCTGTGATCGATCCCGACCGGCTCAAATATGACGCAATAACCCGCGAGCTCGAACGTATGCGGGCCATGCAGTATTCCTATCACCGGAAGTTCTTCGCCCTGCTCTTGGTCAGCACGCTGGTGGCAGGTTTGGGTCTGATGTTTCCGAGTGGATTTAGCCTCACCTTTGTCTGTTTTGGATTGGTCACGACCGGGGTTACCGCGGCGTTTTTGCTGCACTTCTGTGATTTTGCGCGAACTCACGCTCGGGCGCTGGAAGCCAAGCTGAATGAACTGCTGGGTGAACGGCTCCTGATCGCGGCCGAGTTGGAGTCCGACTATTTCTACCCGCACGAGGAACCCCACCTGGGGGCGGCGTTGGAGTGGCCGAAGCGGTTCTTTGTCTTCTACACTCTGCATTTTTGCGGGGTCTGGGCCTTGTTCGTCGTCTTTGCCGGTTGGCAATTGAGTCAGGGGCTGAGTACCGGCCCATTTCTCCTGCTGACCAGTGTTTGGTTGGTTTGGACGACGTTGAACCTGTTGTTTGTGTATGGGTGGTTTCGCGGGGAGGCCGTTCGGAAAATGGCGCAGCGCTTGCGGGAGACTTACGCGGCGAAAGTCTGAGTTATGGACTGCGTCTCGGCTAGGCCGCCGCTGAGAGTCGCTTATTCACTCCTGCGGGCTCGTTTCGGACCCTAGAATTGGTGGCCGGCCGAAACCCCGTTCGAAGTCTGTGTCGGCGCATTTCTGGTCCCGAACACAGCCTGGACGAAGTTCGAGCGGGCGACTGAAAACCTGAGACGCCGTCAACTACTCGACCCGGTTCGATTGTGGGCGGTGCCGGAATTGGAATTTTCCGAACTGGTTCGACCGGCGGGTGCCTATTGAATCAAGGCCGCGCGGCTCCGGGCGTTCCTGCGGGTGCTGCTAGAAGACCACGGTGGATTCTTGAAGGGATTGTAAGAGTCGGGAAAAAGGGAAGGGAGGAAAATTAGGTCGGGCGGCCCGGAAACGGTAAACCCCACTGTTTCCAAGCCGCTCGGTCAATCGAACCGTTTCCAGCTCGTTGACACGACGTAGCTTGAGGATTGCCGGTCAGCATTCAAGTCGGCTGGGGCAGATTTCCTGATCCAATCGCGAAACGTCGCTGTGTCGAAGAGGGGAAGACAAACGGAAGTGCCTGCTTTGGAGGTGGTGCCAGCGGGAAGAATCGAACTTCCGACCAAGGGCTTATGAGTCCCCTGCTCTACCGCTGAGCTACGCTGGCCACCGGCGGCGTTTAGGTAAACGTGACGAACCTTCCGGGCAAGGTGATTCTCCGAAAGAGCTCGCTCAGTTTCGGAACCCGAAGCGGCTTCTGGACCGGTTCCGAAGTCCAGTTCGCCTCATGAACGGGCCGTTTTCCCGAGGTTCTTACGCAATTCGGCGACACAGAGGTCAGCGAAGCCGGGATCGTTGATGTTGCCCGGAAATTCGATCACCGGGATGTCGGCTCGCAGATTTCCTTTCCATTCGCGAAACAGGGCCGCGTCGGCTTCCGGCCAATGAAAGGGCTGGCCTGGGGCGCTGATCACGCTGATCCCTCCCAGGGGGAGTAGCACGGTAATCGGGCCTTTCGAGAGATTGCATTTGCGGGCCAGGATCCGACCCAACTCAGCGCATTCCTGCGGGTTAGTCCGCAGCAAGGTGACTTGGGCGTTGTGCTGATAAAACCGTCGGCCGGTATACTGGGGGGGGACCGAGGTGGGTTCGCCGAAATTGACCATGTCAAGGCAGCCCGGAGCCATGATGGCTGGAACCCCGTGAAGGGCGGCGGCTTCACACCGGGTGGGTCCGGCCGAGAGAACTCCGCCGAGTAATTCGTCGGCCCATTCGGTGGTGGTGAGGTCGAGGACACCGGTCACCAGGCCACTCTCGATCAAGGACTCCATGGTGCGTCCGCCATTCCCTGTGGCGGCGAAGATCATGACTTCATAGCCGGCTGTCTCCAGGAGCGCCCGGGCTCGGGTCACGCAGGGCGTGGTATTCCCGAATTGAGATGCGACCACCACTGGCCGGTCCGACTCGGCGGCGGGGACCTTGGCTTCCACCATTCCGCAAATGGCGCCGGCGGCCTGAGCCAGGAGTTTCCGGGAAATCCGGTTCAAACCTGCCACATCGACCACACTGGGCATCATGACGATGTCCTTCACCCCGACATAGGGAGCGGTGTTTCCGCTCGCCAAGGTCGAGACCATGAGCTTGGGGAAACCCAGGGGCAGGGACCGCATGGCGGCCGTCCCGATTGCGGTTCCACCACCGCCGCCCAGAGAAATCACGCCGTCGATGCGTCCTTCCTGCTGCAGTCGCGCGAGCACCAGCGGGGCGCCCCGGGCCATGGCTGCAACCGCCCGACCGCGGTCGCGCTGCTCGACAATGGCCGCCAGGTCGGCCTCGGCCGCCGCGGCGATCTCCGAGCGGGGGATATCGGGGGCCAATCGGGGTGCTTCCAGGGTGCCGACATCAATCAGGAGCGTTTGGTGTCCGCGTTCCCGGACGAGTCGGGCCACGTAGGCATGTTCGTCGCCTTTGGTGTCGAAGGTTCCTAGAACCGCAATGGTGGACATGGGGCAGGGGTCTCGCGTTCGGGTCGGGTCAGATGGCTTCGAGGATTTTGTCGAGCTTCACATGGGTGGCGATCAAATCCTGAACCAGCTTGATCTTTTCGGTGTCGTCCGGACGAATTTTGACGATAAGATCATGGACACGGCTGGCCACGGTGTAGCTGTCGAGGCTTGAGAGCAGCACCGAGCAGGGGAACTGGGCGGCGTGGCGCAGGGCCAAGCTCGAGGGAGGAATATCATCCGAAAGGACGATGCCGGCGAGGTGCCCCCCTTTCTTCAGATATTCCCCGGCCGCCTTAATAATGTCGTCGCGATCCGCTGGTACGATCAAGAGGACGCCTGGTTTGAAATGCTTCGTGGCCTGGGCCGCGCCCATGGCGCCAATGACCACGCGATTGACGATGTTGTGAATCTGCCCCGGTGAATTGAGCACCTGGGCCCGGAGTTCCTCACGGATCAAGTCCAAGGTCGGGCTGGAAAGAATGGGTAGGTGAGGGACCACTCCGAGCAATTTGAGACCCTTTCGCTTCAGTCCTTTCTCGGCAAATTCGGAGATGTAATCGAGTTTCTCGGGCAGGACCTTGTTGAGGATGACGCCGATGACTTCGACGCCTTCCTTTTCAAAGAGAGCACGGTTCAGCGCAACTTCATCAATGGGCAGACCGATGCCGCCCCGCGTGACAATGACGACTTTGGCCGAGAGCACCCGGGCGACCGTCGCATTGCTGAGGTCGAAAACGCTGCCGACGCCGGCGTGACCGGTTCCTTCGCAAAGGACAAACTCCTTTTCCCAGGCGACGCGGTCGAAAGCCTTGTGGATGCGTTTTACTAGGGCGTCAAAATTGGACGATTGCAGATAACGCCGCGTGAAGTCGGGTTCGACCGCGATAGGTGACATGTCCACTAGTGGACAATTCAATCGGAAGACCCGGTCCATCAGCACCGAATCTTCGTCGATCTTCTCAGCATCAATTTCGACGAATCGCTGGCCGACGGGTTTGATGTAGCCGACGCGGCCGAAGCGACGCTGGAGGGCGGCCAGTAATCCCAGCGAATTGGTGGTCTTGCCATCGTTCTGACGGGTGGCGGCGATGAAGACCCGAGGTGTGGCGGTGTTAAGGAGCACGACGGAAAGGGCGGACGATCGGGGTGGTGGGGCGGGTTGGGTGGTACAACCTTGACGCCTATCTGAATGCCGTTCAGGTCTGCGGGTGTAAAGGAATTATGCCGGGTAAAATGAACCCGAATGAACCGCTCAGCCCCAGCAATCCAACCGACGCTTAGCCATCACCGGGCAGCAGGTCGCCGGCGCCGGGATATAGCTTTTGATATTCGATGCTTTGCAAACCGACGATGGCGGCGACTCCAAGAATGTCGTGAGCGGTACTGCCGCGCGAGACGTCGGCCGCGGGCCGGTCCAAGCCGAGCAGGATTTGTCCGTAGGCGTTAGCCCGAGCAATGTGTTGGATCAGTTTGTGGGCAATATTGCCGGAATTCAGGTCCGGGAAGACCAAGACATTGGCCCGGCCAGCCACCCGGCTTTCGGGCAACTTACGCGCGGCAATTTCCGGGACCAAGGCGGCGTCCACCTGGAGCTCACCATCGAAGTCGGCTTCAAAGGACTCATTTTCTGCTTTTTGCCGGGCTAGAGCGGTGGCGGCCCGAACTTTCAAGACGCTCGGATGCATGGCGCTGCCCTGCGTGGAATAGCTCAGAAAAGCCACCCGCGGGCGTACTCCGAGAATTTGCCGCGCCAAACGGGCGATGCTGAGTCCGATGTCGGAAAGTTGTTCGACCGAAGGGTCGGGAATGACCCCGCAATCTCCCATGAACAGCACCCCTTTCTCACCAAACCGAGTATCTTCGACTTCCATGACCATGCAGGACGAAGCCGTAGTGGTCCGGGGCGCAACCTTGATAATCTGGAACAACGGACGCAGCACTCCGCCGGAGATCTCGCTGGTCCCGGAAATGAGGCCATCCGCCTGTTTCATGGCCACCATCATGGCGCCGAAGTAGTTCGGCTTGATCATGGCGTCGCGGGCCTCTTCCTCGGCGATTCCCTTGCCGCGACGCACCAGCATGAACCGCTTCACAAAGCTATCGAGGTCCGGACTCTGGGCGGGATCAATTCGGCGGATACCCTCCAGGTTGACGCTCAGGGCATCGGCCGCGGCTTTTACCTCCTGCCGGTCGCCGAGCAGGATGGGGACTCCCAAGCGCAGGGAGTAGAATTGCCGGGCGGCCTGCAAGACCCGCGGTTCGGTTCCCTCGGGAAACACTATTCGTTTCGGGTGTCGCTGAAGCTTTTCGTAAACACCTCCGATGAAGCGCATGGCCGGGGATGTAAACTGCGGTTCGTTAAACTGCAATTGCCATTGCCCGAAGCGAACGCTTAATTTGAACAGGATTACACCTCATGAAGAATTTTCTGACCGCCCTAGTGCTTGGTTTCAGTCTGTTGACTTCGCTGGCTCAAGACCCCCAAGCGGCCGCCCCAGCCAAGGCTCCGCTCACCCGCAATGTCGATGTCGCCAAGTTCGACCAGCTCCGCGCAGGAACCAACGTGGTCATCCTCGACGTCCGTACGCCGGCTGAATACGCCGAGGAACATCTACCAGGATCCATCTTGCTGAACTACCGAGCGCCCGATTTTGCCGAAAAAGTCGCTAAACTCGACAAATCCAAGGCCTACTTGGTGCACTGTGCCGGAGGTGGTCGGAGCGCCCGGGCCTGCACAAAAATGGAAACGCTAGGCTTCACTAACCTGGTGAACCTGGAAGGCGGACTGGGCGCCTGGAAAGAAGCGGGCAAACCTGTCGCCAAATAGGAACTACTCGATCGCCTTCAGGACGATGACCTCTTCCTTGCCCTGGCGGCGCACCACGAGTACCGCGTCCTTTTTTCCGACGGTCGCCGCGACGGCCTCCCGGAGTTCCCCCGGAGTATTGATGGGGTGATGGTTGACCTCAGTGATGATGTCGCCCACTCGGACCCCGTTTTCCGCGGCCGCGCTGCCCGCGGACACTTCCAACACCACGGCGCCACCGTCCACCTTGACGTGGCTCGCTTCGGTGGGCGAAAGCTGCTTGAGGCGCATTCCCAACCAGCGGGTTTCCTTCAGGATCGGGGCTGGCCGGGGCCGGGAATCGCGCGCCAGGGTCAATTCCTCGGGCATGGCCCGGGGCGAAACCTTCGCCAGAAACGACTTTTCTTCGCGGCGGACATCCAAGGTGACCACGCTGCCGGCTTCCTTGCGGGTTACCAAGGCCCGCAGTTCGGCCGGATTAATCACCGATTTTCCGTCCACAGCGGTGATGACATCGTTCGGTTCGAGCGCTGGTTCGGCTTCGCTGGCCGGACCGTCCGGGACGATGCGGGTGATCACCACGCCATCGGCGAGACCGGGAACAAGGGCTCGCACTTCATCCAACTCCCGCAGGGCTCCGATATTGATGCCTAGCCAGGAACGGACGAATCGGCCCTCTTTGATCAGACGCGTGCTGATCTCACGCGCTAAATTGACCGGAACAGAAAAGCCAATTCCCGAGTTTAGGCCTCGAATCATGGAATTAACGCCAATGACCTCGCCCTCAATGTTGACCAAGGGTCCGCCTGAATTGCCCGGATTAATGCTGGCGTCGGTTTGGATAAAATCCTGATCCATCAGTCGGCCACCCATCATCGCCGGCACCACCGAATTCCGGCCTTTGGCGCTCACGTGTCCAAAGGTAACGCTGTAATCGAGGCGAAAGGGCGCCCCAATGGCGATGGCGAAATCCCCCACGCGCACGGTGTCAGAATTCCCAAACCGTACCCGGGGAAGGTCTGCTGGAGGATTCTTCAGCTGGAGCACTGCCAGATCCGACTGTTCATCCGTGCCCTTGACCTCCGCCTCAAATTGCCGGCCGTCACGCAGGCGGACCCGGATCCGTTCAGCGCCTTCGACCACGTGGTGGTTGGTCAGGATGCGGCCCTCGGCGTCGATCACCATGCCTGAACCTTGACCGTTGAATTCGGGTCTCGGGCGCGAGGACGGGTCGGACGGTTCCCGTTGCGGGCGTCGGAAGCGTTCACGCCATTCTTCGGGCAGAAGCTCGAACCACGGGTGGTTGGAGGGTTCTTCAGATTCCGTTTCCTCCCGTTGAGCCACGTCGATCACTACGACGGCGGGGGAAACTTCCTCGGCTACCTCAATAAAGGCTTGGTTGAGCAAGCGGGCCACTTCCCGCGCCTTACTGGGAGGTTTGCTGTCCTCCGCCATTCCCGTGGCTAAAATCCCCGACGCGGCCAGCACGGCTACACATCTCCCAGTCCAAATCATGGACAGAGGGTAAAACGGACGCTCAGACCTGCAACTCTACGCCGCGGACATTGACCCCTGACCGTCTCGGCCGATAGCGTCTGCCGCCATGCTTCCCGTGATCGAGCAGCTCTTGGTGTTGCAGGACCGCGACCGTAAACGCCTCCGTCTGCAGGAGGAATTGGCCGACATTCCTCGGCAACGCCAATGGCTCGAAGAGAAAGTCGCGAAGACCGCGGCCGCCGCTGACCATTTGAAACAGTGTACCCGGCATTTGGAAAGTGAACGAAAGCGCCTTGAACTTGAGGTGAAGTCCAAGGAGGAGTTTATTCGCAAGATTGAAACCCAACAGGGCACCACCAAGAGCAATGATGAATACAAGCGCTGCACTCATCAGATTGAAACAACCCGGACTGAGATCGTGGCCTTGGAAGATCAAGAATTGGTGTTGATGGAGCAGGCCGAGGTGGCGGCCAAGGAACTGGCGACGGCCGAGAAAGTCGCCGCCGCCGATCGGGGCGTCGCCGAGAAGCAGATTGCGGATTTGGATGCCCGGGAGATCAATTTCGAAGCCCAACTCGCTGAGGTCATGGCGGATCTCGATCGACTGGGTGAGGCCGTCGACCCGGGGACGCTGGCCAAGTACGCCCACCTGATTGAGAAGCGCGGTGACAATGTTGTGGTCGGCGTGACGGGAGGGACCTGTGGCGGATGCCATATGAAGCTAACCCAGCAGGTCTTTCTTCAAGCGAAAGCGCAGCAAGACCTCGTCTTTTGTCCCAATTGTACCCGAATTCTGTTTTACACCCGCGACATGGAGCCGTAGGGGAGGCTCGAACTCGGACGTCAACTGAGCCGGAATTGGGAACGCTGAATTCAGGGAGGGGAGCTTGTTTTCTCGCTTTCTGGTCATTCGCCTGGCCGCGGCAGGCGCTGCCCCCTGAGGGAGCAGGGAGGATGCCGCGTGTCGGCTTATGCAACCTGTCTCGCGATTCTCTGAGAATTTGGGATCCGGACCCGGTTTCGGCTGAAGGGTTCTCGTTTAGAGCCTCCTGCAGGGCACCGGGTCTCGCATGCGGGGGTAAGAAATAAAAAACGGCGGCGCGAACCGAATCGCGACGCCGTTTTTGATAACGCAGGCTGTTGGAATCTCAGCCGACCGTAGCCGTGGCTTTACGATTCCGGCGGGAACCAGAGACCGCCGCCCCGAACAATCCGAATAGAACCAAACCAGCCGAAGCCTCCGGGACCGGAGTGAAATCGGGTGGGCGAAGGTTGAGGGTATCCGGAATCGCGATGTGGTTGGCCCGTTCGCCGGTATGCTGCAGGGTGGTCAGATTCCCGAATCCGATCTGGGTAAAATTAATCAGCGGATCGGCCTGCAGGAAACCGGAATTGTAGGCATACACGTCGAAACTCTGATTGTTTCGGCGATTGACCCCGTCTTTGGCGTAAAAGTCGCCCCACGTCGGGGCATGCGTTGAGGCGAAGGTAAAGGACTTCGAAGTCACGCCTCCCCCGTCAAACTTGATGCCAAAGACATCACCCGGGAGGCCTAGGTTCGAATTGCCGGGATCGGAAGGACTCCAGACCCGAGGTCCTTCGGAACCAGCAGGGACCGTGAACTCTCTGGCGGTAGAACTTTAAGAAACCTCCAGGATAATGTGGCTCAAGCCCTTCTCGGACGTTCCAGCTATACTGATAAATCCAAGGGAAGGCGCTGGTTTCGTCGTAGGTGATGTTCCAACTCAAGGAAGTCGAAGAACTCGCCCATTGCTCGGTGGCAATGATCGGGTCTGCGGGTATGGACCAGGAAATTGTGCCAGTAAACAAGTCGCCAGAGGCCCAGCCATTAAGGGGAACAGAAACCGCCGCGGCGGAAGCAAAGGCAATCGAGATGAATTTCATAAAATGCAAGGGGACGAACTGCGCCGATTACAAACGAAATAGTTAGTGGTCTTTCAACAAGGTTCATCCGCGTTGTCAATTGATCGATCCAGCCGGATTGAGCCCTTTCGACGGTCTGAATCTCGGTGGGGCGGCCCTTTTTCATGATCCTATTTCCAAATTGGAATTTGCCCGCCTCGCCGCAACTTTCTGGCAAGTCCATCAGGTAAGATTTTCCGTCTCGATTCCGTTCTTACAGTGCCGTCTCACCCAAGGGATGGCCGGGCGGCCTGGCGCGTGGGGTTTTACGCGACCAGGCCGCCTGAATTTTTCCCGGCGTTCGCCGTGCGACGACCTGGAAATCGTCAACGAAGAGACGAGGGCGGTCGGAGCCGCAACGGAATCTGGCCCGCTTTAGGTGATAGCGGGGAAGGGTGCGGCGCTAAGTCGCGGCGGGAGGTGAGCTTCAACGGACGGCTGAAGAATCGGCGGCAATTAGGCCAGCGGTCGCCGTATCGGCTCCGATAGATCACCAACGCTAAAGTACCCAGGAGGAATGCGACTCCGGCGGCCCCCACAGCCACCGGAAAAATATCGCTGACGACATCGGCGGTTTTCCGGGCGGCGCGCTCATACCGTTCCTCGGTGTCAGCCCGTTGCAGCTTCTTTAGTTCCGTCAACTCCTCCGGCGTGCCCGCGGCAAGAAGCAGATATGGTTTCATACATACCGATCTGATTGGTTTACCGGAATCTAGTGGATCGATGACTGATGGTGGCAGGGGAGGCGTTAGAAACCATCGAAAACCGAATTCCCCTATCGATTGGGATTCGAATGGGTTCAATCGCAGTGGCATTTTCCTCGTTTCGCCTTCGAGGAGATCGGATCAAGGTTGCTGCCGAGATGGTTTCAGAAATCGGTCAACCCCGGAATGAACCTAGAATGCATGAGTTCTTTCCCAACACGCTTTGGAGCGCAGTCGTCGGGGCCATGGACGCAAATCAAACCCGCGCGGCGGAGTCGCTCGCGAGGCTGTGTGAACTCTATCGCGTCCCCATCCTGAATTGGTTTCGTCGCGCTGGGTTGAGTCCGGCGGAGGCGGAAGATCAAACGCATAACTTCCTGGCTCGTCATTTTTCCGGAGGCCGTTTGCGTCACTTTGAGCGGCGGTAGGCCCGCTTCCGCAGTTGGCTGCTGGTTTGCCTGCGTCGTCAACTCGTGGACCGCGCCCGGGCGGCGGGTCCGGTCTGGGAACCACTGGAAGACGCCGACCTGCCGCTGGCGCCTGAGGACGAGGCCAACGATTTGGATCGCGATGTGGCCCAGACGGTGCATCAACGCGCGTTGTTCCTTGCCCAGGCAGCGTGGTCGCCTGACCGCTTGGAACTGTTCAGCGTCCTCACGTCCTTCCTCTTTGCGGATCCGGAACCGGGAGCCTACGCGCATACTGCCGAACAGTACCAGATGCCGGCCCGGCAGGTGAAGGCGGAGATGTTCAAGTTGCGCCATGACTACGCGGTGGCCTTTCACGGGGAAATTCGACAGGTTTGCCTGCCCGGTGACGACGAGGCCGAGATGAAACCTCTGCTGACGTTAGTACCCCGACTGTAATTGCCGTAACTAGAGCTCGCATGATCTCGGTCTTCGACACCCTTGGGCCGTATCAGATTCTCGGAGAGCTGGGGTCTGGGGGGATGGGCGTGGTTTACCTCGCCCGCGATCCCCGAATGGCCCGCGTGGTGGCGGTGAAGGTCATTCGCGCCGGAACGCTCGATTCCGCCGAATCCCGCCGCCGGCTGCACCTGGAGGCCGAAACCGCCGGCGCGCTGGATCATCCGCACATCGTGCCCATCCTGGATGTCGGCGATTCCGCCGCCGGACCGTATCTGGCGCTGAAATTCATCCCGGGCGGTTCCCTCGCGGAACGGCTGTCCGAAGGACCGCTGGAACCGGCCCAGGCCGCCGCCCTGATGGCGAAGGTGGCGGATGCGGTCGAGCACGCCCATCAGCGCGGCGTCCTACACCGGGATCTAAAACCCTCCAACATTCTGCTCGATGAAAACGGCGAGCCCCACCTCACCGATTTCGGACTCGCGAAGCTGATGGCGTCCGATCTGAGCCTGACGCTGAGCCAGGCTCCGCTCGGCACCTGCGGCTACATGGCGCTCGAAGTGGCACGTGAAGGCGCCAAGGCCGCCACCATCGCCTCCGACCTCTACAGCCTCGGGGCGGTGCTGCATGAGATCCTGGCGGGCCGGCCACCCTACGTGGCGACCAGCTTCGCAGATTTCCTCAAGCAGATTGCAGAGAGCGATCCGCCGTCACTGGGGGCGGATCGCCGGTCGTCGAAAGCCTCGGCTTCGTGCTCTCGGCGATCTTCTCCGTTTACGCGCGATCTGGGGCTGATCTGTCTTCGCTGTCGGCAGCGCGATCCCGCAAAGCGTTATCCGTCCTCCGGTGCGCTCGCGGACGATCTGGGCCGGCTGCAACGCGGCGAGCCGATCACGGCGCGAGCGCCGCGGCCCCAAGAATTGGCGGCGGCCTGGGTGCGGCGACATCGGTTGGCGGCGACGGTGGCAGCCTCAGTGCTCATGGCGCTATTGGTGGGTCTGGCCGCCACGCTGTGGCAGTTGCGCCGGGCGGAGCGGTTTCTCGCCGAATCGCGCACCGCGAACGCGGCCCTGACCCAAACTGAAATCCGGTTCCGCTTGGCCGAGTATGAAGCAAAATCGACAAATACCTTCCGTCAGGCCGCCCTCCAGAACCTGACTCTCCTGTTTCGTCAGCATCCCACCAATGAAGCGGTGGCAGCACGACTTTGGGCAGCTCTGTCCGGACGCCCCCAGCCGCTCCGGCTGCTGCCGCCGTTGCCCCATCGCGGAGAGCCGTCGGCCGCGACCTTCACCCCGGATGGGCATCTGCTGACGTGTGATGGGGGAGCCATTCATTTGTGGGAGCTCCCCAGCGGAAGGCAGGTCGGCAGCGTGGCCCACGATGACCGTATTGCGGGCATCGTGAAGGATCGGGACGCGCGTTGGCTCGCGACCGTTCCTCCCCAAGGGAACGGTGTCTGCGGTTTTAATTGAATGGGGTGACCCAGTGTCATGCTAACGAGCGAGGATAGCTTAGGAGGTGATTTCGGAGGGAAATGGAAATTGGAAATGGGGTAAGAGCTCTGAGAG
>Ga0105044_10001334_pt1 | contig 32734 bp, 20 predicted proteins | sample MAT01_FD_78092 | JGI IMG/M metagenome (GOLD analysis project Ga0105044, IMG submission 78092) | Freshwater microbial communities from Lake Fryxell liftoff mats and glacier meltwater in Antarctica - MAT-01 | ecosystem: Environmental > Aquatic > Freshwater > Ice > Liftoff microbial mat | place...
ACCATCCATTTCATCACCACGTACGGAAATTCAATTTGATGCGCCGACTCTTCAGTGGTCATCATCACACATTTCACATTTGCATTTTGCAGCGTCATCAACGCCGAAAGGCTCACCAACTCCGCGCCGACAATGACCGCGCGTTTGCCAACCGGTAAATCTTCCTGGTATACAAAGCGTTGCAGTGAACCAGTGGTAAATACTCCCTGCGGTCTTGTTCCAGGAATCATTCTTGCTGAACGAGGCCGTTCACGCACACCAGTTGCCAATAGAACGGCTTGCGCTTCAATTTCGCCTAATCCATGTGATGAAGTGAAAGCGAGTCTCAATGAATCGTTTTTCTCCACCCTGCTCAGGCCGCCGTCCCCAGCGGCGTTTTCCCAGCCCAAAATAGTCGTAGACGTGCGAATCTCCACTTCATATTTTTCGGCAAGTTCACGATAATATCTTGCATACATTGGGCCTGACCACATGCGCCACAAATCCGCACGGCCGAATCCTGTATGGTGACACATGCGCGGCATCCCGCCCGCTTCTGGTTCACGGTCAACGACGAGGATGTTTTTAATGCCCTGCTTCTTCAATTCGATGGCGGCAGAAAGTCCCGCAGGTCCCGCGCCGACGATTAACACATCTGCTGTCGTCATTGCGAGCCGTCCTGAGCGAAGCCGCTGTTCGTTAGCGGCGTAGTCGAAGGATGGCGAAGCAATCTCCGCCACACTAGGGAGATTGCTTCGGACGGAAGAGCTCCGTCCTCGCAATGACGTGATTAACGCCGCATGACAATTAAATCCCTGGCATCGTCCCTGCGATGCGCGTGTGCGCCTTCGTAATCCATCCAAATTCGTGGCGGGGATTACAGAGTTCATCGCATCCATCAACTCGCCGCGCGAAACTCGTTCGCAGTGACAAACCATTTCAGCATACTGCGGATTCTTCGCGATCATCTCAGCATCCTGATGCGGCCTGATATCCGCCTGCCCAATAGTCGGCATCTTTACTGGTTTGAAATCATCCCTCAATTTCAAATCCAAACCCGCGCCGCGCAGCAACTCCACCGCATATTCAGCAATCCCCATCGCCCCCGAAATTCCCGTTGACCGAATCCCGCCGACGCATAAATATTTTTGCTCGGCATGCATCTCGATCTGATAATCGCTGTGTTCTGTCGCCGCGCGCAAGCCTGAATAGGTTGCAGTCACTTCTTCATCTAATAGCTGCGGCAGGATCTCGCGCCCCTTATCCAGTAACATTTTCAAGCCATCCTCTGTCGTTTGAGTGGCAGTTTTATCTGAGAGGTCTTCCGCAGTCGGCCCGAGCAGAATATTTCCATACACAGTCGGGCTGATTAATACGCCTTTTGTTTTGGATGTCGGCACTGGCAGCAGGACGTGATTAACCAGAGGTCGCGCCAGTTTGTCATATACAATTAACTGCCCGCGTCGGGGCGTGACCGTGAAATTGGTGTGGCCAAAATGGGCATTGATCTCGTCTGAAAACAATCCCGCCGCGTTGACAACATATCTTGTATGAATTTCATTCCCCTGCTGGTCGAGTAGGGACGAGTGCTCTTCTCGTCCCGTATCGAGACCACGTCTATCGAGACCCCTCACTTCAAAATTCAAAAACAACTCCACCCCATTCAACACGGCTTGAGTCGCAAATGCCAACGGAACCGTAAACGTGCAAAGTATCCCCTCCCCCGGAACGAACAATCCGCCCAATGCGCCTTTATTGATATTTGGCTCACGTTGATATATTTCATCCGAAGAAATGATTCTTACTTCCATCTCTCCATTCTCATGAGCCTGTTTTAATAATTTAGGCAATGTCTCGAACTGTTCCTGATTCCATGCGATCAAGAGTCCGCCCAATCTTTCGTGGGGAATATTTGTTTCGGGTAAAAATTTGTCCATCAAAGCATAACTACGCTTCAACAGTTTTGCTTCCAGCGAGCCAGGCTTTGCATCATAACCTGTGTGCCAAATGGCCGTGCTGGCCTTGGATGTCCCCATGCCCACATCAGATTCGGACTCTACCAGTGCGATCTTAAGTTGGTAACGGGAAAGTTCACGCGCAATAGCGGATCCCACCACGCCCGCGCCGATGATGGCGATATCAAATATTGTTGTCATTGATTGATTCTCTTCATCCTTAGTGGTGGTCGAGTAGCCTTTCGTGCCTTTCGAAAGGCGTATCGAGACCACATACGCACAATTTAATTTCACTACGTGGTCTCGATATGCCCTCGGCTATCGCCTCGGGCTACTCGACCACCAATATAAACTTTAACTATGGAAAGTTTTGACAGCCTCAACTGCCTTATTCCACTGTGCCAGCTTCTTTCCTCTTTCATCTTCATTCATGTTCGGCACATAAACTTTTTCGGCTTTCCAGTTTTTGGATAACTCTTCAAACGTGGTTCCTAATGCCGAAACACCCGCGAGATTCGCAATACCTATCGCGGTGGCTTCCAACGCAGCAGAGACTCGCACCTCGAGATTCAGCAAGTCCGCGATCATTTGCATGAGGTAGGGATTGCCTGATGGGCCGCCATCTACTTTGAGATGTGGCGGCGCCTGACCCAAATCTTGTGACATCGCCATGACCACCTCATAAACGCGGCAGGCAATTCCATCCAGCGTAGCGCGGACAATATCATCCGAACTGGTGCTGCGGTTCAGGCCGAACATCGCGCCGCGTACATCTGTCCGCCAGTGGGGGGCGGCGAGGCCTTGCAAAGCAGGGACCACGACCACGCCCGCATCGGTGGAGCGATTCGCCGCGTCGTTGCTGGATGCGGAATCAGGAATCAATTTCAAGTTATCGCGCAGCCATTGGACAGCCGAACCTGTGACAAAAATGCCGCCGTCGAAGGCGTAAGCGGTCTGCCCGTTGAAGTTCCAGCCGACCGTGGTGAGCAAGCCGTTGTTTGATAATTTTGGTTTGTCGCCAATGTTCATTAATAAGAAACTGCCTGTGCCAAATGAACACTTCATCTCCCCCGCTTTGAAACATGCCTGGCCAAACAATGCTGCTTGTTGATCTACAAGAAGCGCGTGTAAAGGCAAAGGCTTGCCATTGCCAAAATCAATATCACCAATATACCCCGCGGACGGTTTTACTTCGGGAAGCATACTGCGCGGGACATCGAATAATTTCAGCAAGTCTTCATCCCACTCGAATTTATTCATATCAAACAATAGTGTGCGCGAGGCGGTGGAGGGATCAGTGATATGCAGCCTGCCTTTGGTTAGAGACCAAATCACCCATGTTTCAGTAGTGCCGAATTTCAATTTGCCTTCATGCGCTTTTTTGCGGATAGCAGGATCATTTTCAAACACCCACTTGAGTTTTGGCGCGGAGAAATAACTGTCGAGTAGGAGTCCCGTCTTGTGGCGAAGCAGGTCCGGGTCGACGTGTGAAGCGAGCGCTTTACAGACGGATTCACCTCTCGTGTCCTGCCAAACTATGGCGGGAGTCACAGCCTCGCCCGAGTCCTCATCCCAAACCACAAAGGTCTCGCCCTGGTTATCGAATCCCACTGCAGAAATTTCATACGTACCGTCAAGCAAAGGCGCGCAAGCCTCCTTCACGGTGCGGACGATGTCCCCGGGTTCCTGCTCAACCCATCCCGCCTGTGGAAAACGCGCCGGCAATTGCGCCGAATTTTTCTCGACCATTTCACCGAGTTCGTTCACGATGACTGCCGTCGTTTGAGTTGTACCTTGATCGATGCCGAGCAGATATTTCATAGATTCCTCCATACAGGTGACAGTCACCTGTACTATAAAAGCGGCACCTCTTTTGAGACACCGCTTTTATAGTACAAATCGTTCAAAACATCAATGTTAGTTTTCGCCGTATTTCTTTTCGATGTCAGCGATCATCTTCTGACGTTCCTGAATCTTGTCACCTTCGGGCACACCCTCGAAGCGGTTGCGTTCAAAGCCGTACCAGACAATCGGCAGGACGACGATCAAGCCTATCGTGAAATAGAACACCTTCTCGTTTGGTGGGAAGAATCCGCTGATTGCCAGCGTAATACCGAAGATAATAGCCAGCACCGCATTGGGCTTTGAAAGACCGCCGAGGTTGAATGGGCCTTTTTCTTTCCACTTCGGCCCGCCTTCAGCGAGGAGACCTGCGGCAATCGGCATCACCATGGAAATATAAAGGAAGACTGCGCAAGCTACAGCCAGTACAAGGTAGTATGGCGCATAAACGGTGCTCAACAATGCCAGCGCCGCCGATACCCAGATTGCATAAGTGGGCGTGCGGTATGTAGTGCTGACGTTGGAAAGGGAGGCGGAGCCCGGCAAGCCACCATCGCGGGCGAAGGCATACATCATACGGGATGTGGAGGTAAGACCTGCCAGAGCGCAAATGTAATTCACGACCACCATACCTGCTGCAAGGAACAGACTAAGCCACCCCGGCATTCTGGAAGCAGCCCACATATAGTTGAACGAACCCCAGCCTGCCGCGCCGGCCTCGTCAATGCTTGGCATTGTTAATACATATGCCGCTACAGCCACAAGACCAAAAATCCATGACCAGAAAACCGCAGTCCACATACCTTTCGGTACGTTTACCTGTGCATCCTGAGTCTCTTCGGATGTATGGGCAGAAGCGTCAAAGCCTGTAATGGTGTAGCAAACATAAGAAAGGCCGAGCAGGAAGGCAAAGGCCACGCTTTCTGTACGAAATGGAACCACTGCCCCACCCGCATCACCTGTAAAGTTCTTGAAGGTCCAAAGGCGTGAAATGTCCAAAGCAACAGGGCTAAAAGCGAACAAAGCCACGATCAGGATAACGGTTAAAGCAAGGATGAGATAACCACTCAAATCGGTTAGCTTTGTTGTGATACCAATTCCGTAGTGATTCAGTGCGGCTTGAGAGATCAATATGACTGTTACAAAGGCAAACTGATGCCAATATCCGAAGGCGGAAACATCCACACCGAGCTCGGCGCCAAGTAAAAGGTCTTTGAAGAAAACCGTATACAACAATACATCCACGGAGGAAACCACGCAGATTAAACCGACTAGATTAAACCAGGCAGTCGCCCAACCCCAGGCCTTACCGCCGAGGTGCGAACTCCAGTGATATAACCCGCCAGCCGTTGGGAATGAGGAAGCTATCTGCCCCATGCCGAAGGCCACGCTTAAGGCAAGCACGCCGCCGACCAGCCAGATCATAAACGCGCCGCCAGATCCAAGCGCATTGAAGGCGGCAGGAAATGCGGAAATACCACCTGCCAGAATACAAATAATCGAGAATGAGATTGCAAAATTTGAGAAGCCGCTCATGCGGCGTGAGAGTTCCTGCGCATACCCCAGCTTATGCAGGACTTGCTTATCGTGCGCTTGACTTTTATTATCAGGCATTTTCGTAATTCTCCTTGGACTTGAATTTATTTTTCGAAATCAAGAAACCCAACTTACGAATAGCGAATTCCAAATATCAACGATACGCATCCTCCCCTCCCTTTCGGGAGTCATCCTCTCATAAGTACGTGTTGAAAACACTCGCAATGGAAAAAAGGTACGGCCACTTCGAAGCATTATGTCACAAAATCACCCTTGTGGAAATAGAATTTATGTTCTAAAATTGGAATATGGACCCAGTGGACACCCTCAAGTTGTTAACTTCTCAAATGTCTTTCGAGGCGGATGGAGAACCGCGCCTCTCTTCCTCCGCCCCAGCCTGCTTCAGTCCAAAAGAAATGGATCAAGCCTTTGTCCATCCCGCCCAACTCCCCAATGGACAGAAGATCCTGCTCCTCAAAACCCTGCTCTCCTCGGCATGTGAACGCGATTGCTTTTATTGTCCATTCCGCGCCGGCAGGGATTTCCGCCGCGCCACATTCAAGCCAGATGAATTCGCGGGCTTGTTTAGCAAACTGAATCGGGGCGGAATGGCCGAAGGTGTATTCCTCAGCTCAGGCATCGCAGGCGGCGGAGTCCGCACGCAGGATAAACTCCTCGACACCGCCGAGATCCTGCGCAAGAAACATCAATATAAAGGGTACCTTCATTTAAAGATCATGCCGGGCGCCGAGAAAGACCAGGTTTACCGTGCCATGCAGCTTGCCGACCGAGTCTCGGTCAACTTGGAAGCGCCCAGTACAGAACGGCTTGCAAAACTTGCACCGCACAAGAATTTCTTCGAGGAGCTACTACAGCCTTTGAAATGGGTGGAGGAGATTCGCAAAGCTGTCCCTGCCTATAAATTTTGGAACGGACGCTGGCCCTCCACGGTAACTCAATTCGTAGCTGGCGGCTCCGATGAAAGCGATCTCGAATTGCTTACGATCACAAACTGGCTCAATAAAAATGTAAGACTCAAACGCGCCTATTTTTCAGCCTTTTATCCCATTCGAGATACACCGCTTGAAAACAAGCCCGCCGTAGACCCCATGCGCGAGCACCGCTTATATCAGGCATCATTCTTATTGCGGGATTATGGCTTCGACCTCGAAGATTTACCATTTACAAATTACAACAATCTCCCACTTCATGCCGACCCCAAGCAAGCCTGGGCACAAATGTATTTGGCAGACAAGCCTATTGAAATCAACAAAGCAGAAAAACACGAGTTGATCCGCATTCCTGGCATTGGGCTAAAAGGCGCGGATGCCATTATGAATGCGCGCAGGATCAATCAACTTCGTGACCTTTCCTCATTAAAGAAACTTGGCATCATCGCCGAACGCGCTGCCCCCTACCTATTATTGGATGGCCGTAAAGCCGCTACTCAAATGACGTTGTTCTAATTTACCCACATAATCGTGATTCCCTGAGCGGAGCGAAGGGTCTCTACTTCTGAAACGCGAGATGCTTCGCTACCCACCGATTGTCACTGCCAGCACATCATAATAGGTGCCCGCGCCGAAACCGTCGAAGAGAACGTTGTCACCCGGCTTGATCAGCGGCAACTGCCGCAGGAAAGCGATCATGTTACTTGCGGCACTCACATTTCCAAAGTCGCTTAACAGCCACGGCATCGGGAAACTAATGCCCGCATTTTGCAAATGCTTTGCCTTGAGCTGGTTGATCTTGTAATTGGCATGATGCACGATCCCCACTGAGATTTGTTTATCCGGTGTTCCCAACTTGTTCATGAGAGCCGCATATTCATTAAACACTTCAGTCACCACTTGTACCCCAGTGCGTACAAATAACTTAACCATTCCCATGGGGCCTGCCATCGAAATCGCCGAACCGTCTGCCGGCTCATGCATCAAGCCCGCCACGCGGGTGTGGGATGAGGACTCCTGTGTGATTTCAACCAGCGACCCGTTATCATCCCGCCGTGAATGGGGATAATACATGCGCACTGCCAGTACCCCTTCCCCGTCAAAGGCCTCGTGCTCCCTGCCTACCAGGAATTTAAAAGTTTCTCCGGGAATCACACCGATGACGCCTGCCGCATTACCGAATAATTGCAAGGCATACTTGTCATGCGCGCGGCCGGTAAAACGGCTTAGTCCTTCAATACCCCCGACTAAAACCTTTTTGCCCAATAATTCTTCGGCGAAATTAACTTTGCCTTTGCGCGCCAAAGCGTGATTCAGCACAAGGTTCAATCCAGCTGTGGAGCTGTCACACGCTTTATGCAGGCTGACTTTTAATGCGTTATCCGAAACACCTGCGCGCTGGCATATCAATGACACATAATCATCCGAAACAGGTCCGCTCATACCGATCAACACGGCTTGCACATCTGCAGGCTGCCAGCCATTGGCAAGAATGGCCTCCTGTAATATACGCGTTCCTACTTGTATCTCCAATTCAAGATGGTCGGCGTCGCTCATATCAAGAATATGATGGCGGCTGAGAAACCCCAGCTCAGAGAGATTCATCGCATCTTCATCTTTTAGCAGTTCGCCGAGGCGGTATGATACCAACTCCCGCACCCTCGTATTATCGTAATCCTCACCCCATGTACCAAATGCGCCGCCTATGCCCAGCGCGGAATTTGTGACGCGTTCGAATCCAAACGGGGTGCCATTTCCGATTTGGATAATTTCTTTTTTCACGTTGGGTCTTTCAAAAAACGAGTGACTTTCATTCATACAGGTCTACTCCTTTTATTGCAAATGTCATTTGAAAGCGTAACACCATTTCCATAATTTCGTTTCGTCGTCTTTGTAGTTTACACATAAATAATATGGTTCATTTTATAATTCACATTGTCGTCAACCTTAAAATATTTCAATATCCCCCATTCAACCCTTGTAAATAAATTTATTATCGCTATACTAAAGAAATACATTTGCGATTCATGTTTTACATGAGTCGTAATAAAAGGAGAAAAACAAAAATGGTTTCAATCATGGAAACACTGACGATAAAAACAGAAAATAAATTTAGAACTCTTATCACAAAGCAGGCCTATAAAATGGGAGACGTGATGTGTGTCATGCCAAGCGAGAACATCATGGACAAACCCAATCGCTTCACGGTGCAGATCGCAAAGGATAAACACACCCATGTCGGCAAACTCGCCGCGCTGAATCATTCCTGCGATCCAAACGTTGTACTCGATACCGAGCGCATGCTGATGATCGCGCGCCGCGATATTGAGAAAGGCGAAGAATTGTCGTTTTTCTATCCCGCCACAGAATGGGAAATGCAGGCGCCTTTCATTTGCTTGTGCGGTTCCGCGAATTGTATTCACGTGGTTGCGGGCGCGCGCTTCCTGCCGCTATCCACACTGGAGAATCATTACCTCAACAAGCACATCCGCGAGATGATGATCGAACTGCTTAATGGCACCAAAGTGCATTTGAAGAAACTTCAAAGCGCATAAATAAAAAATGCCCCGCAAAATTGCGGGGCATTTTTGTGATTACAATTTTCGATGCAGTGCCAGCAAGGTGTATGCCCCAACCCAGGGTTTCCCCAGCCGATGATTATCTGAAACAACGATCTTATTAAAGCGTGAAGCGATTTGCGGCATGAGCATGGCAATCGCTCCCCAATCATCGCCCAGAACAGCAGCCTTCATTTTTTCAGCCACCTGCCCGGCCCACATCCACTCCATTCGGAATTTATCGGCCTTCACCCAGTAGTCGCGTTTCTCCCATGCGGCTACTGAAACATCAATCCCCTCAGAGACGGACTGCAAAGCCAGCGCAATATACGCCGCCATATCTTTCGTTTCCGAGGTAACTTGCGCCTGCTTTGCCAGTTCACGAATACACAACACAATACCTTTTGTCAAACGGGTTCGTTCTTTTCCAACAGAATCAGGGTTGATCACGCGGCTCAAAGGAATTTCTCCAGATCTAAATTAACTACAAGTTAACTACAAGAGCGCGATTATACCGCCCAATTTCAAATCGTCACAAGTTTCCATCTATAAGATAAAATAGTTCAGATCAGATATGACTTCACACATCACAGCCATAATCTTTGACTTTGGGAATGTCTTCGTCAAATGGGATGCCCACGCCTTATACAAGCGCTTCCTTCCCACCCCCGAAGCTGTCGACTCTTTTCTGCGGGAGATTCACTTCGCCGAATGGAATGCGCGCCAGGATGCAGGCCGTTCCTTTAAAGAGGGTATTGCCGTACTTTCATCTGAATTCCCGCAATATGCGGACCTCATACAGGCTTATGATACTTATTGGGAAGAAAGCATCACAGAAACGCTTAATGGCACAATAGAAATTGCTCACGCTTTAAAGAATGCGGGCTGGCCTCTTTATCTATTAAGTAACTTCTCTGTTGAGAAGTTTTATCTCATGCAAATACGATATGGCTTCCTGCGGCTTTTTGACGATACGATCATTTCAGGTGAACACAAGGTAAATAAACCAGATGCCGCCATTTATCACCTCACATTAAATAGAATTGGTCGTGAAGCCCATGAATGTCTATTCATCGACGACTCCCTCCCTAACATTGAAGCAGCCCGCAAGCTGGGCTTTCACACCATCCTTTTTCAATCTCCTGAACAATTGGAACAGGAACTACAAAACATGCAATTGCTTCATAATTCCACAAAATAGGAAATAGCACATGCCTCTCCAGCAATCCATACTCCGGGTGATCGAAGAAGAATTACAGCGGCAGGTCGCACGCCTGGATCAGCCTCAAACTAAACTATTTCATGAAATGCTCACCTATCACATGGGTTGGACAGGGGCAGGCGCCGGAATTGATGCAGCCGGCAAACGTATCCGCCCATTACTTGCTTTGCTTGTTACAGCGTCTTTATCATCTAAAGAAGGTAGAGATGATGGGGTTGAAACTAGTCTTTATTGGCTACACGCAAAATCAGCGGCTGCTGCAATTGAACTTATTCATAACTTCTCATTGGTTCATGATGACATTCAAGATAATTCCGATAAGCGCCGCGGACGAAATACGGTTTGGGTTAACTGGGGTGCGCCCATGGCAATCAATGTTGGCGACGCCTTGTTCGTCATCGCCAATCAGGCAATTCTTGATCTGGCAGACCACTACCCATCAGATATTGTTGTGAAGGCATCCAGAATCTTAAATAACAGCTGTCTGGATTTAACGCGCGGTCAATTCCTGGATATGTCTTATGAAGAACGCAATGATCTTGGAATTAAAGATTACTGGCCGATGATCGCAGGGAAAACCTCCGCCCTGCTGTCTGCCAGTACCCACATCGGCGCATTGCTTGGGAATGCAGGGGAATCTGAACAGGAAGCCTATCGTCTGTTTGGCCATCACTTAGGGCTTGCTTTCCAGGTACAGGATGATATCCTTGGCATATGGGGCGATGAAGCCATTACAGGGAAATCAGCTGCAAGCGATCTCGTGGAGGGAAAAAATTCCCTGCCGGTGCTTTATGCGCTTGGGAAAAACGGCAACTTTTCCCAAAGATGGAATCAAGGCCCGATCCCCGCGAGTGAAGTGGTGCCCCTTGCGGCATTACTTGAAGAGGAGGGCGGTAAAAAATATGCCGAAGAAATATCCGAAGCGGAGACTAAAAAAGCTTTGGAATATTTAGACAAGGCCAATCCACGCGGCGAGGCCGGCGAATCGATATTCAAACTGGCAAACATGCTGCTTAAACGGAAGCAGTAACCGGGTCAAAAATGATGCGGATACTTTCTTAATCCTTGAGTCCCTTTTCTGCTATAATCTTACAGTTCAAGCGGGTGTAGTTCAGTGGTAGAACGCTTGCTTCCCAAGCAAGATATCGTGGGTTCGAGTCCCATCACCCGCTCCAAATAATCGAGGCCAGCATGGCCTCGATTATTTGTTATACTATTTGTAAGGTTGCTGTTATGTCGGTAATTTTGGCTAGCGAGTAGAATTCAGTTCGGAGATGGCCAATATGATGCAGGAAGCCGAAAAAGGCACGATATTATATGTAGAGGATAATCCAGACAACAGAAACTTGATCCGCAGAGTGCTGAACGCGGATGGGTATTCTGTTGTTGAGGCTATTAACGCAGCGCAGGCAATCGAAAAACTCGAAGACAACAGAATTGACCTGATCCTCATGGACATTAACATGCCGGATATGGATGGCTACACACTGACATCAAAAATCAAATCTATTCAAAAATTTTCGAAAATTCCTATTGTTGCGGTTACTGCAAATGTAATGCGCGGCGATCGCGAAAAATCACTGGAAGCTGGATGCGATGGTTATATTCAAAAGCCAATCGACATTGACACGCTTTCCCAGCAGATTGAGCGATTTATCATAAGGAGCACCAATGTCTGACCAAACACCCACTGTTTCTGATACTCAGCCCATTAAAAAGCCCAATATCCCAAAGGATGCGGCGGTACTCGTTGTGGAGGATAATGTTTCCAATTTTGTTCTGATCGCACGCATGCTTGGCTACCTGGGAATCCATTGTGAGTGGAAGACATCGGGTTATGAAGTTGTGGAATATGCGGACACACTTCCGCGACTCGATCTTATTCTTATGGATATTCGCCTCCCATATGAAGACGGTTATGGAGCCTTGAAGAAGATCCGTGCTTCTGAGAGATTCAAAGCGGTACCCATCATTGCCGTTACTGCAGAGGCAAGCACGGAACAAATGAAGAAGGCAAAAGACTCCGGGTTCGATGGATTTTTAGGCAAACCTCTTGACCCGGACCGTTTTCCCGATCAGATTCGTCGGATATTGAGCGGAGAGCCAGTCTGGGAGTTTAGTTAATCTTCTACATGTCAATGACTCAAACGACGCCCGCACCTAACACCACGCAGAAGAGATTTAAGGGCAGTCTGACAGGTACGCTTGTAAGAACGCTCCTAATCTTTACCTTCATTCCCCTTGCCTTAATGGCGGGGGCTGCTTATTTTAGGGCACGCACTTTATTGCGCGAGCAGGCTGTGGTCCAGTCTCAAAACCTGCTTACCAATCAGCTTAAAATCATTGACCGTGAAATAAACAATAAAGAGGCATTGCTTGAACGGCACCTCGCGAACAATGAGTTCACGATCCTGGTTGAGCTTGCCTTGCATGCGAATCCTCAAAGCGATCAATTTCCAGGAATTCGTAATGATTTCATTAAAGAATTTCAAAGTCTGAATGCGCGGGAAGGCACGTCTGTCTTCGATCAATTTTTCCTGGTAGATAATGACGGAATCATCAAGGTCTCAAGCAACGCTGAATGGCAGGCTGCTGTAATAGATCCATCTTTCTTTGATGAGACATTGAAAGAATTTCACTCACTTGCATCTTATGGGTTTTCGCCTATTTATCAGGACCAATTTGTTCTCATTACCGCGTTGCATTATCAAACCACACGCGGTTCCACGCTCGGATCGATTGTGGGAATCACCGAAAAGGAAAATCTCAAAGAACTCATTCAACCGCTTAATGGGTTATCTCCCCTGGCAAGCACATATTTTCTTCTTTCAGATAATCAATTTGTGTATAGCGACCCTAACACGGGCGAGTTCGCACTCATTAGCGCATCTTCATCCTCACAAAATGAGCTTGTATCGAGACTTTCCGTCCTCATGCAAACACAAAAACCACAACCAGAGGCGCTGGATATTACATCGCCAAACGGAGAAGCTGTTTTAGCGCAGCTGCAATGGTTTCCCAAAATGCAGTCAGGCGTGGTACTCGAGCTAAACTCCACTGATATATACGGACAAATATCAAGCCTGGCGCCCTTCACCGTTTTGCTTGTTCTGGGAACCTTGATGGCCACCGGGCTGGTATTAATATTCGGCATTAACCGTGTTATCAAACCGTTACGATCCCTGTCTGAGATTACCCGGGAATTCGCCGATGGGAATTGGAATCGACGCGCAGACGTATTGAGTGATGATGAAGTTGGTTTGCTTGCAAGCTCATTTAACGATATGGCGGAAGAGCTAAGCAGCACCTATCGCTCCCTTGAACAAAAAGTTGATGAAAGAACGCGGCAAATCTACGCAGCTGCAGAAGTGGCCCAAAATATCACAACACTCTCCAATGTTGATGAAATGCTGGATAAAACTGTTGGGTTGATCGTGCAACAGTTCGGATTTTATCAGGCCAGTGTTTTCATGTTGGAACGAAGCGGCAAATACATTGAATTCAAAACGGGAGCTGGCTCAGCCACAAAAGACCTCACCGATAAGAAATATAGATTGGAAGTGGGATCCCTATCCATTATTGGCTGGGTGAGCAAAAACAATCAGACGAGGCTGGCACCCGATATTTTGGATGATCAGTTACACATAAAGAATGACCTGCTTCCGGAGGCCCTCTCAGAAGCTTGTCTGCCAATTTCCATCGGGAAACTGGTCTTAGGCGTTTTGGATGTGCAAAGCACGCAGCCAAATGCATTCAACGCGGAAACTATTGTAATGCTGCAAACTCTGGCGAGCCAGATCGCCGCAGCGATCCAAAGCATGGGACTCGCTGAATCAAGCCAGGTCAATTTTGAAGAGCTGGAGCGGCTCTATCGCTCGAGTCGATTGATCGCAGAAGCAAACAGTGAAGTCGAGATGTTGAAAATTAGCGGGCAGGTATTGGAAAAAGCGCCTTATGCTGTGATTGTGTTTCAATTGGAGGGGAATCGGCTCAAGGTGATCTCCTCATCAGATTCAACGAAGGGGCTATCGGCAATTATTGGGTTACCTCAACATGCGGAAGCAAATATCGAAGAGCTCAATGATTATCTGGTTCGCGGGACGGTCATTACCACATCGACAACCAAGAACGATATACCCGGCACATTCAAAAAGATAATTCAGGATTTGGAATTGGACAGCGCCGCGTTTCTATCAATAAGAAACCGCAAATCATTGGCTGCCATCATCATGCTGGGCTCTCAGAAGCGAAGTCTTTCCACGGCATTAGTACAGCCTTACACAAATCTTGCCGACTTAATGTCTATTACCTTGGAAAAGATATACGCGATCAGGCAAACTGAAAGACATCTCCGCGAGGTGGAGTCGCTCGCATCCATCAATGAATTGATCTCGACAACCTCAAATCTGCAAAGTTTTTTCAAGGGACTGCTTGGCAAAATCCATCAAATCATCGGCAAGTACAGCATGGTTGTTGCGCTTTATGATGAAAAAAGCAATACAATCAGTGTCCCATTTAACTATGAAAACGAGCAAATTACATCGATAGAATCATTCCCTTTGGGCGATGGATTAATTTCCATCCTGCTGCGCACACGTCAACCCTTGATGCTGGCTGAGAACATAGAAAGCAACGCCGTAAAACTGGGCACGAAGGTGAATGGAAAATCTGCGCGCTCATGGATGGGCGCTCCCATGCTGGTACAAAATAACCCCATCGGCGCATTAATTATTCAGGACCTGGAAAATGAACATGCATTTGACGATGAGGATCTCCATTTTTTCACCACGCTTGCGGGACAGGTGGCAGGCGTAATCTACAATGTCAATCTTTTAAATGAAAGCCAGCATAGAGCCTTGCAGCTTGAAACGACCGCGGAAATCGCGCGTGATATCAGCAGTTCCCTCAATCTAGACGAGCTGTTGATAAAAGCAGTCAACTTTATTCGCGAACGGTTCGATTTTTATCATGCCGCCATTTTCCTGCATGATCTGCCGGGAGAATTTGCAATTATTCGCGAGGCCACTGGTGAGGCAGGCGCACAAATGAAACGCGCGGGGTATAAAATCGGCATTGGATCAAAATCAATTGTCGGGTTTGTAAGCAGCCGTGGTGAGCAACTTGTAGTAAATGACACAGCCAAAGATTCCACTTTTTACGCCAATCCGTTGCTTCCGGATACACGCGCCGAGGCGGCAATCCCATTGAAGGTTGGTGAACGCATCCTTGGAACCCTGGATGTACAGAGCATAAAACCTTACGCCTTTTCCGCAGATAACCTGCGCAGCCTGCAAATCCTTGCTGATCAGTTGGCCATCGCGGTTGTAAATACAGAATTATTCGCCGAGACGCAGGAACATCTTTCCCAGCACCGACTCTTGCACCATATCACTACAACTGCGGCATCTGGAAAAACGCTCGAAGAAGCGTTGGAGAGTGCAGTAAATGGCTTGCAGGTAACTCTTGGCGGCGACCGCGTTATGATCCTTCTCGCGGATCGAGAAAAAAGAATGCTGGAAGTAAAGGCATCTACCGGATATGCTGAAGATGTCGCCTCGTTACAATTCGCAATTGGCAGCGGAGTCACTGGCTGGGTTGCGGCACACAAGCGGCCTTTAAGAGTAAGAGACGTGTCTGAAGATCCTCGTTATGTTCAAATCAGTTCGAACACACGATCCGAATTAGCCATCCCGCTTATTTATCGCAATGAATTGCTGGGTGTACTCAATGTTGAAAGTGAACAAATTGACGCCTATACCGAGAACGACGAGGAAATGCTTGGCACACTTGGAGGAAGCCTTGCTGCCATTATGGCCAATGCGCGCCTGTTGGAGCAAATACGCATTCAGGCAGAACGTGAGCGCCTGATCTATGAAGTCACCAGCAAAATACGCAGGTCAACAGATATTCAATCCATCTTGATGACAACGGCTAGCGAATTGACAAGGATCACGGGCGCACGCTACGCAAAAATTCACATAAAGCCGGTACACGACTCTAATCGGGAAGAACCTCAATGATAAACAATGATCCTTCCAATAGTCATTCGACAAATCCGGAAGAAGCGACTCGTCTGCTGTACAAAAACTGGCGGGAGGGGTTTGCGATCCCCCTACTTCTTGGTGTCCTGATATTCGGCACGCTCGCTCTCATCCCAGCGATTAGAAGTTCTGAAAGCATAATTATCGATGCCATCTTCATAACAACATATGTGATAACCGGAATTGTTACGATCGTTCGTTTTCCATACATTGTGCGTATGAGCGTATTCCTTCTCGGTGTTTACGTGCTTGGCATGAGCGAATTAATAACACACGGCATTTTAGGAGACAGCCTTTTCTTCTTTCTGGGCTTGATAATTTTTTCCACCATACTGCTTTCTCCGCGAGCCGGTATTGTAGCGCTTGTCACAGATATCGTTACATTTGTCTTGTTTGGCCTCTTGATATTAACTGGGCAAGTTCTCCTGCTCAACCCGAATGCACCCCCTGCAAAAATCGATGACTGGGTTACAGCCGGCGCAGTGATCGTTATGTTTGGAGCAGTTATCATCGTTGGTTTTCAACGATTGGAGAAGCAATTTTTTGAAGCTCAGATACAAATTGCCGCGTCACTGAACGCGCTCAAGGACGAACGCAATAATCTTGAAAATAAAGTCTCTGATCGTACCCGCCAACTGCGTAAAGTAAATGAGATTGGACGCGCAGTCACATCGATTCTTGATCCAGACGAACTATTATTACGCGCCTCACAATTAATCGAAAACGAATTTGATTGTTACTACACGGCATTCTTTTTGTTGGATATTACAGGTCAATGGGCCGAACTAAAAGAAGCCACTGGAGAGGCAGGCAGGGTTTTACGCGAGAACAAACACCGCCTTGATGTGGATGGAAAAAGCCTGGTTGCCGCGGCGATCCGCACGAAACAAGCATGCATCGCTCTGGACGCTGGGACTGAGCCTGTCCGATTTGATAACCCCCTACTGCCATACACTCGCTCACAAATTGCAATTCCCCTTTTTGTTGGCGAAAATGTATTCGGCGTTTTGGAAATGCACTCCACAAAAGAAACCGCATTTTCCCAGCAAGACGTGGATGCATATCAAAACATGGCAAATGAGGTCGCAATTGCTCTCGAAAATTCCCGTCTTTTTCGAGAAGCCCAGCAAAGCCTGGCAGAAATGCGGGCCACACAACGGCAATACCTGCAAGGCGCATGGTCATCGCTATCTGCCGAACAAAATCTCGAGTACTCGCTCGGAGATAATGATTTGGTAAACAATAAGGAAATCGAAATCCCTCTTACATTGAGAGATCAGGTGATTGGACAGATACGACTGGAAAATTCGTCCGAATGGACACATGAACAGAAAAATCTGATCGAAGCGGTCGCTGCACAGGCGACTTTGGCATTGGAAAATGCCCGCCTTGTAGAGGAAAGTCAATCCATTGCTTCGCGTGAAAGGCTTGCAAATGAGCTTATTTCAAAGATCTGGGCTTCCACCAACATGGACAATATCCTTCAAACTACAGCCCGCGAACTGGGGCGCACACTGGAAGCCGCAGAAGTGACAATTGAAGTTTCAATGGACGATCAAGATGAGAAATAGCTCTCCCGATTCGCTGTCAGCCGCTTTTGATTACACAGGTTGGCGTGAACAATTCATTTTAACGATCCTGCGCATTGCATGTGTCTTAGGCGTTGCCTTGCTGTTGCTTGTTTTAGCTGATGCAACAGCCAGTGAGCGCATTTTTTTCATTGGCTTGTATCTTATGTTGGTGATGATAACGTTACTGCCAGTGCCTTACAGGATACGAGTCCTCACCTTGCTGGGGGTAATTTTCATAAATGGAGCATATACAATCTTAACATGGGGGCCATGGAGTGACGGGAGTCTTTTTCTGTTAGTCGCAGTGGCGCTGGCATCCTTATTATTCGATCGCCGCGTAGATTATTTTGTATTAGGCGCCAATTTAATTTCCATCCTAACCATTGCCAGTCTTCAACAAACCGGGGTCTACCCATTAATGGGGACGAGAGTGCCGATCACTACACTCTCAGATTGGGCTGTTTATAGCGTTGGTTTTTCAATTGCCGGAATAATTATTGTTGTCGCAATCGGCCAGTTCAAGGCAGAATTTGCCCGCGTGATCAACGATATGCAAAACACTTTCAAAACTCTTATGACTGAGCGCACACAACTAGAAGACAGGGTGCGTGAGCGCACTGAAGAATTGGAATTACAAACAAATCAACTGCGCACTTCAACCCATGTAGCCAGAATTGTGGCTGAGATTCAAAATATTAACGAATTAATGGAAACTGTTACCAAGCTTACATCTGAGAAGTTTGAATACTATCATGTTGGGCTGTACATATTAGATGAGCACAAAAAAACGGCGTTTTTACAGGCCGCATCTTCAGCAACTGGAAAACAATTAATCGGTCAGGGTTTTCGTATCGAACCGGACAGGCGAAATGCGATCAACCTCGTTGTTGAACAAAATCGGCCTTATATCTCGTCGGATGTCGGCTTTACAAATTTTGTTCGTGACATAAATTTCCCTCTCACCCGCTCCCGGATGATTTTACCGCTCGCAGTCCGCGGAGATGTAATCGGAGTGTTGGATATGCATTCAGATCAGCCGCAAGCCTTTAACACTCAGGATGCGGAAGTCTTGCAAACACTTACCGACCTCGTGGCAATTTCCTTTGATAATGTCCGCCTCATAAATGAAACAAAAAACCTATTAAGTCAGTTGGAAATCAATACGTCGATCCAAACTCGGGAAACCTGGTCAAAATTAACCAGTCGCCGCAAATCAGCTTACCAATATACACCCGCAGGTGTGCGTCCTGTTTTTTCTATTGGCAAACCGGACAATGATGACGGTCTGCGTGTGCCCCTGATCCTTTACGGGCAGAATATCGGCACAATTAAATTAAAGAGAAAAGGATATGCGGCAGATTGGACTGAGCGTGAGCGCTCTCTGGTGGCAAAGATCGCCGATCAAGTGGCGCTTGCGCTGGAAAACAGCCGGCTTGTGGATGAAGCCCAAAAAAGCGCTTTACGCGACCAAATGATCGCTAATATTTCGTCGCGTGTCCGCGAAACCCTGGATGTTGAATCGGTCATCCGCACAGCCGCCACGGAACTACGAAGAGTATTTGATTTGAAAGAAGCCGAGATCAGCATTGGGTCTCCTCAAGCAGACGCCAGGCCTGCTAGAAAAAATACGGGCGCATTAAGACTGAAGTAATTTAAAGGTTAACGATATATGGATCAATCGTCCGACAATCTAGAATTTTCATATACAACCTGGCGCGCAGGATTTCTACGGACCACCCTAATTGCAGCTAGCGTATTTGGGTTGGCTGCTGTAATCCCTGCAGTTTTAGGGACGCTGACTCAACCAATTTACAAATGGCTTTATATTGGAGTATATCTAACACTATTGGTTGTAACAATACTTCCGGTCCCATATTCAGTAAAAGCTGGCACTATTATCTTTTTAATATTCAGCCTAGGTATTGCAGGTTTAGTTGAAACCGGGATATGGGGAGATGCGCGCCTGTTTATGCTAGGTGCGATAACACTTGCTTCTCTTTTATTCTCCTGGAGAACTGGATGGATATTTACAGGGTTAGCCATGCTGTCTTATGCTATTTCAGGCTGGCTAATATTAAGCGAGAGGATATCCATTACCGCCTTAGGACCAGGAGACACCGGAACATGGGTCAGTGGAAGCACATCGGTACTCCTTCTTGCCATCCTTATTGTGAATGGCATTCGATTTACACAGACAGAATTTGGATTCGCTCAGGCTCGCGCTCAATCCGCTTTTAAAGAACTTCTCGATGAAAGATCAACCCTTGAACAGCGAGTGAGCGAACGCACCAGCGCTCTTGATAAACGCACCACCCTATTAAAGGCTGTGGCCGATGTTGGCAGATCCATTACTTCTTTCCGCACTCTCTCCGAGCTTTTACAGCAAACCACATATCTCATCCGTGAAAACTTTGGGTACTATCATGTCGGTATATTCTTACTTGATGAACGTAAAGAATATGCAGTATTAACCGCTACCAACAGTGAAGGCGGCCAACGGATGCTAGAAAGAAAACACCAGCTCAAAGTTGGCGAAACAGGGATAGTAGGCTACGTAACTGAATACGCAAAAGCACGTATTGCCCTGGATGTGGGTAAGGACGCTATATATTTTGATAATCCGGACCTGCCAGAAACACGTTCAGAAATGGCTCTTCCACTCGTTGTAGGAGGACAGATTCTTGGCGCCCTTGACGTGCAAAGTACTGAGTCGCAGGCATTCTCTGAGGCAGACAGCTCCACTTTGCAAATTTTAGCCGAACAGCTTGCAATCGCCATCCAAAATGCGAATTTATTCAATGAAATCGAGAAAGCTTTGGAAGCATCCCGTTTGGGTTATGGTGAAATTAGCCGCGAAGCGTGGGGCAAGATTCTGCGCAATCAGCCGCGTGTTGGGTTCATTGCGACGCCGCCCGCTACGATACAAACTTATTCTGAAACTCAGGAGCCTCTCCTTGCAAAAGCCTTTGAAACAGGCGATCTAATCATTGGGTCTGACAGCCTGACGATCAGTATTCCCATAAAAATTCGTGGGCAGGCCATTGGTGCGATACGTTTAAAGAAGACCGAGATTTCTGAAGCATGGACACAGGAGGAGACCAATCTTGCTGTCGCACTATCAGACCAATTGAGCGGCGCATTGGAAAGCGCGCGCCTCTACAGGGAGTCGCAACAACGTGTTGCACGCGAATCCCTGGTGTCAGATATTTCAGCCCGCATTAGCGCCCACTCACGCGTGGATAATATTGTGCGCGAGACAGTGCAAGAACTTGGCCAGGCGCTGGGAAATACATCAGTAACCTTCCAATTGCTCGATCAATTCGACGGACAGAAGCCAGCCAAAGGCGGCGGCCTGAGCGAGTCGAAGGGTCAACCAAAGGGAAGTGAATCGCCTGTCGGCAATAAAAAGGCGAGGGCATAAGCATGTCCATATCCCAAACACCTTTGAACGAAAATAAACCATCTTTCGCCAAACGCGCCAGCCGGGTTTGGCAAAGATTAACTACGCCGCATCCATCTATAAAAGCAATTGGCGAAATCCGCCGCGCGCAACTACTCTCGATACTCACTTTGCTATTGAATGTATTGTTCGTCCTCGCCCTTCTGTCCGGCCCAAGTAGTGTTGGCGTATTCCTTGCACTGGGCGCCATCACTTTAACATCGTATGTGCTGAGCAGAACCAAATACTATCGCCTGGGAACTTATATATTCTCGTATGCGTTTACAGCCATTGGATATATAAGGATCTATCAGGGCACGACCAATTCCATCGAAGCATCCATCGTTACGACTGTGCATATTGCTCTCGTTTTTTCAAGCGTATTGCTTTCGCAAAGAGGCTTCCTAAGCCTTGCCGTTTTATCAACCATTGCGGCCTTTACAGCGCCATTGTATTCAAATGCGCCTGTTTTAGAATCTGAAAGTATCAGCCAAACTGGCGGGGTTGTGCTGGTGATCGGCGCCATACTCTATGGCATTCAAATTTTTCGCGCAAATTTGGACAAGGATCAACTTAAAGAGTTAACTGAATCGAATCGCGAACTTGAGGAAATTAGAACAAACCTTGAGCAACGCATTGGAATACGCACTCTTGAATTGGAACAAGCCAATCAGCAGGTCCAGGACCGCGCCACGCGTTTTCAGATCATCTCGGAAGTTTCACAGGAAATCTCTTCGAATGTTGACCAGCATTCCAAAGAACTGCTTTATCGCATTGCCCAATCGATCAGTGAAAAACTTGGTTTTTATCATGTCGGTATTTTCCTGCTCGATGAAAACAGTGAGTATGCAGTTTTGCGCGCCGCAAACAGCCAGGGCGGTCAGCGCATGCTTGAGCGTCGTCACCAGTTGAAAGTTGGCGGTACGGGCATCGTGGGCTATGTCTCTCAAGGAGGCCGCCCTCGTATCGCACTTGACACAGGCACCGATGCGGTTTTTTTTAACAATCCAGACCTTCCTCAAACACGCTCAGAAATGTCTCTGCCGCTTAAGTATGGTACGAAAGTTATTGGGGTGCTGGACGTGCAAAGTACCGAGCCATCCGCATTTAAAGACGAAGATGCGAACCTCTTAAGCACTCTGGCAAATCAGATCGCCATCGTTATACAAAATGTACAGACCAATGAACGTTCTGAGTCTCCTTATTTTTTACAAAGCGCAGGCAAAACCATTGGAAAATTAAACCTTAAACAGAAACAAGATGGATACTCCTATCACCCGGATGGAACCATTTCAACAGCGCCTTCTTCCGCTAACCCGATTCTGGATCAAGTTATCGCATCTGGCGAGACTTTCGTCCTGGCACAGCCTTCGAAAGACAGTCCATCCACTTTGGCTGTTCCTGTTAAATTCAGAGAGCAAGTGATCGGAGTCATACATATTGAAGCCGTGGAGACAAACCGAAAATGGACTGAGGATGAAATAGCCATGGTTCAAGCCATCTCAGACCGCGCTGCGTTTGCCTTGGAAAACGCCCGCTTGTTTGAAGAAACAGCGCGCCGCGCAGAGCAGGAAGAGACCATAGCAAGAGTGACCACACAGATTGGCGCATCCACTGATTTCAACCACATTCTTCAAACAACCATTCAGGAACTTGGGCAGGCCCTGGGCGCATCACGTTCATTCATCCAGTTGGGAACACAGCCTGAAAATGGAAATGATAAATAACCGTTTTCATTGATTACTTGAGAAAAAAAAGGTTGACATGAGTCAGAGCAGATTGAAACAAGCGCAAAATATTTCAGAAAAAAGAAGTAACAGCCTATCGCTTCAAACACGATTGGTTTTCTTTGTGTTGTTCATAGCTCTTGTCCCGTTGATTATTATTGCAACACGCGATACTCTTCAAACACAGCAGGCTCTTACAAATGGGGCTGAGATTTCTCTGAAAGCGAGCGCAGCCCAAACAGCAAATAGCCTGGATAACTTCATTCAGTCAACATTGGATTCGATCGGCGCTGAAGCCCAATTGGCGGATGTCGTGACCTATCTAACAATATCCCAGGCTGCGCGAACTGAGACTGTCGTGAGAGAACGCACTAAAAATCTCCTCGAAGCTCTGGGTAAAAAAGATGAGACCCATATTGTTTCCTATGCTCTGGTGGACTCAGCTGGAAATATGCTGCTGGATAGCGCCTCGGATACGCTAAGAAATGAGTCGGGAGATACATATTTCCCACAAGTGCAATTTAACAACAAGCCAATCGTCACAGCGGTTACATATTCGGAAGATAATACAACCAGCCTAACTTTTGCCAGCAAGGTTATAGACATTAATGGTGATTTCATTGGCGTCCTGCGCGTAAAATATAATTCATCCGTATTACAGAATGTTATTACCAAAAGCGTGGGAGCTTCCAACGAACCATCTGTGTTGCTGCTGGACGACTTCAATATCCGCATGGCAGACAATCAAAATCCAGAACTGATTCTAAAATCCATCGTTCCGCTTGAACAAATGGATTACTTACTGGCCGTGGACTCTCATCGGTTTTTGAATATTCCTCGCGAGCAGCAAGCTACAAACTTTCTCAATTTTGAATTAGGGCTTGACAATGCGATAAATCAACCTTTTTTCAGAGCCGATGTTACTTCAGATATACCGGGAGACGATACTGTCGCAGTGGCATTTCTGCAGACCCAACCCTGGACCGTCGCATACAGCCGCCCAACGTCTCTCTTCCTTGCAGATGTACAACAGCAAATCCGCACAAATATTATTTTAGTGCTGTTTACATCGATCATTATTGTAGTTGTTACTGCCCTGATCTCAAGATCACTGACAAATCCAATTACCGCACTCGCTAAAGTTGCGAACTCGATCTCCCAGGGAGACCTGGATGCGCGCGCAACTATAAATACATCCGATGAAATTGGTTCACTAGCATCTGCCTTCAATTCCATGACAGACCAGCTTCAATCCACGCTTATTGGATTGGAACAGCGTATCTATGACCGTACAGCCGACTTAAAGAAAAGCAATCTCGAGCTGGAGATAGTCTCTGAAGTTGCCCGTGAGATCGCCACCATCCGTGATTTGCAGACATTGCTCAATGTTTCAGTAAACCTGATCCGTGAACGATTGAATTACTATCATGCAGGCATCTTTCTTACAGACGAGCGCGGCGAATTTGCGATTCTGCAGGCAGCAAGCAGCGTTGCCGCAGAAAATATGCTCGCGCTTAAGAGTAAGTTTCGCATCAATGGGATAGGCCCGCTGGAAATTGCGCTGCGCGCTGGTCAAGTTTATTATTCCCCAGATATAAGACAGGATACTGCGCTTTCACCCAATCCCCTGCTCCCCGAAACGGTTTCAGAAGCGATCCTGCCATTACGCATCCGCAATGTCACGATCGGGGTCCTGGATATTCAAGTGAACAAAAGGTCCACACTTGGCGACCGCGAGATTAATACCTTAAAATTGCTTGCAGACCAATTAGCTGCCGCCATCGAAAACGCCCAACTTGTACAACAGGTTGAAGGAACTTTGAACGCGCTGACCAATGCAAACCGCTCACAAACTCAACAAATATGGCGGGCTTCCATTAACCAACGAGAGCACCCTGCCTTTGAATATGACGGCTTGCAGGTGAGGCCCATCCCTCATGATCTCTCTGCCGATCTTTTGAAACAACTGGAAAGTGGAAAGCCCATTGTTTTACAGCAAACTGCCGAACTAAAAAACACATTGATCATTCCATTGATGGTGCTTAATCAAGTTATTGGCGTGATAGGGCTGGAGCAGGAAGACCCGGATCGCGCCTGGACGGATCAGGAAATCGGCATTGCGCAGGCTGCCGCAAACCGCGCGGCCCTTACACTGGAAAACGCCCGCCTGCTTGAAGAAAGCCAGCGGCGTGCCGCCAAAGAGCGCACGATTTTTGAAGCAACTGCCCGCATAGGCTCTGTAGTGAACATTGAAAATATCCTTCGAGCAACGGCCGAAGAATTGGAACGGGTTTTAAGCGACTCGGAGGTCATCCTTCAATTCCAATCAGACAATGAGCCAAAGTCTGAAAATTAATGGTGAATTTATGAAATTAACACAAAGCCCCAACCAAAATGAAGACCAGTCAACGATCAAATTGCTGCGAAATCTTCTTATTATCTCAATAATTGCAGATGCGGCTGTACTGATTGCATCCGGGGTTGGCGGCTTTGGATGGCAGTACCTCGTCCCTATCGGGTCTCTTTTCATACTTGCAGCAGCCAGCTTGATTCTTCTATTACGCGGCAATCTTCTGCCAGCTCAGATTATATTACCAGCCTCATTATTCGTTGTGCTTACTTATATTATCGCATTTCCTGCGGACTATGGTCTTCACGATATTAATCTCCTGGGCTACGCAGTGGTGATCAGCCTGGCAGGTCTTACTCTTGGGCAAAGAGGCGCCTTCACGTTCGCGTTCCTAATCATTTTGGCCGTGTTCGCGATAGGGATTGGAGAAATGCGCGGCCTTATCGTGTCACCAACCAGTTCATTGACATTGCCTGTTTCCCCGGTTGCAATCTCTATTGTTGTTCTAGCGATAACATTCATACAAAGGGCCCTTATCAACCTATTAAATGAAAATGCCCAACGCGCCCGCTCCAGTGAAAAGGAAGTATTTGAACAAAACGAAGCACTGCAGACATTAAGTGCCGGGCTTGAAAAATTAGTACAAGCACGAACATCCGAGCTTGATGCTGCGAATCAACGTAATGAGCATCGCGCGAGACAGTTCGAAGCAATTGGACAGGTTTCACGCGCGATCAACCAGACACAGAATCTGCAGGATCTGCTTCCACAGATCGCGCAAGTGATCAGTCAGCAATTTGATTTTTATCACGTGGGTATCTTCCTCCTTGATATTAACAAGGAGAATGCCGTGCTTGCCGCTACAAACAGCGAGGGCGGGCTAAAAATGCTGGCTCGAAACCATAAACTAAAAATCGGACAGGTGGGGATTGTGGGAAATGTAGCTGGAACTGGTATTCCCCGCATCGCTTTGGACACAGGATTTGATGCCATTTATTTCAACAATCCTGATCTGCCCGAAACACGTTCCGAAATGGCACTCCCGCTCTATCGCGCCGGGCAGGAACTCATCGGTGTCATTGATATTCAAAGTACAAGGCAAAACGCATTCGGACAGGATGATATTCAAACGCTCACCACTCTGGCCGATCAGGTTTCCATTGCGATTGCCAATGCCCGCCTTTATGAAGAAACCAAAAAAGCTTTGCTTGAATCTGACCTGCTTTATCGCCGTGATATTCAAACGGGATGGTCAAAATTCTCCCGTTCACAAAAACTTTCAGGTATTCGCCGCCATTCCATGAAATCAGATCTGCTCACTGAGCCGGTGGAATTACCCGGAGTATTGGAAGTGACCCAATCCGGGGATAGCTACCGAATACCCGCGGATGAAAATAACAAGACCGGGCGGATGACCATACCCATGAAATTGCGCGGAAAGGTGGTTGGTGTGTTAAGCGTCAAAACTGACGGTGACCGCATATGGAGTGCGGATGAAATGGATATCATCACCGCTATTATCGACCGTGCGGCACTTTCAATAGAAAATGCCCGTCTGCTGGATGAATCTCAAAAGCGTGCCGCAAAGGAACGTACCATTGGTGATATTTCCGCCAAAATCGGTAGTTTGGTAAACATTGAAAACATCCTGCAAACCACCGTTCAGGAATTGGGCAATACCATGCCCAACACTGATATTGCCATCCAATTCAAAAAAGATCAGGAGACTGAATGATCAAAAGATTGTTTAGCCCGCCAGTTTTTGAAAACACGGAAGATAACTTCCGGGCAAAATTTATTAATGGTTTCGCCTGGATCGTAATTATTCTGCTTGGAATTTCCATCATACCCAACCTGGGCCCGTCTGCCGATGAAAATGCCGCAACCACAGTCATTGTGGTCACAGGCTTGATTTTTGTCATGTTTTTATCACTTTACTTTTTACGTAGAGGCAACCTGAATGCAAGCGGAATGATCATTGTTGTTCTCGGCTGGTTGGGCCTCGGAGCTCAGGCATTCACCGCCGACGGCGTAAGAGACGTAATCATCATTGCATATATCGCAATCAGTTTGTTGGCCAGTATCATTATTAACTGGCGTATAGGCAGCCTGGTGATGTTTCTCAGTATAGGGGTTATCTGGACTCTTGCTATTCTCGAAGTGAATGGATTCCTAGACCCCCGCTTCCAGGAACCGATCGCTTTTTCACGCGATCTCTCATTCATATTTGTGGCAATTGCTTTATTGATCTATTTTAGTACAACCAGCTTACGAGATGCCATCACGCGGGCCAACAAGAGCGAAAAGGGCCTGATTAATTTAAATGAAAGTCTGCAGGAATTAAATCAGACACTGGAGGAACGCGTAACCCAGCGCACAACCGAACTGGATACAGCTAACCGCTTCAATGCGCGTCGCGCCCGTCAATTTGAAGCGATCTCTCAAGTCGTACGTGCGATTTCCTCCGTACAAGATTTGGATGCCCTGCTCCCGCGTGTGGCGCAAGTTGTGAGCGAGCAATTTGATACGTATCACAGCGGGATATTCCTCCTGGACAATGAACGGGAGTTTGCAGTGCTGCGCGCGTCAAATAGTGAGGGTGGAAAAAAAATGCTTGCCCGAGCACACAAGCTGCGGATTGGCCAGACCGGTATCGTTGGCTTCGTCACAGCAACCGGCCAGCCGCGCATCGCCCTGGATGTAGGCACAGATGCAATTTTCTTTGATAACCCGGACCTTCCCGAAACCCGCTCTGAGATTGCTTTGCCGCTCCGCTATTCTGGTCAAATCATCGGCGCGCTTGATGTGCAAAGCACCGAATCCAATGCCTTCGGCCAAGGTGATATTGAAGCTTTGGTTACCCTCGCAGATCAGATCGCTGTCGCTATTAACAATACACGCATCCTTGAGGAGGCGCGCACAGCCTTCACCGAATCACAAAATAGATTTGGAGAAGCGGCACTTGAATCCTGGAAAGTAATGCGGCCAAAATCCTTAGGCTCGGGTTTCCAATTAATAGGTTCGACAATCCAGCCTCTTGAAAACCCCCTTACAGAAGAAGATATTCAAGAAGTTTTTGCACAAGATAAACCACTCCTATCGAAGGCAGATAATGGCCTGTCAAACCTCTCCATCCCAATACGTTTGCGCGGAAGGATAATTGGAGTGATGAACCTGCGTTCGCGCAATCGTCACCCACTATCGCAAGATGATGCCGATATTGCCGAAGCCGTATCTGAACGTCTCTCGCTCGCGCTTGAAACTGCCACTCTTTTACAAACCACGCAGCACCGCGCGGATATTGAACGCGTTACAACCGAAATTTCATCCAAAATCAGTTCTTCGACGCGTTTTGAGACCATTTTACAAACAGCCGCACAGGAATTGAGCCGCGCGCTGGGCGGCTCGGACGTGATCGTCCAGGTTGAGCCAGCTTCCATTGAATTGGGAATGGCTGGTGGATAAATCGTCAGATAGCGCATCTGCACGCGGAAATAAACCGGAGTAATACATGTCAAACAATAGTAATTCTGATTTTAACCTGACAAATACACAAAGCCAAACATTGATAACCACAGGCAATAAGGAGAATATTTCACCTAATCGTGGACTGATTATTCTAATTCTTTCGATATTTTTCGTCGAATTGGCCATAATGATCGCCTTTTCTGTTTTACCTCCCCTTCCATCTGTTGCAGAAACCATTGTCGATGCAACAACATTAATCCTGATTGTTTCTCCAATTGTTTATCGGTTTGCCATCATTCCACTTCACAAACAAATGGCAAAAACAAATGAGGCGGTTGGTCAGTTAGAGTCTTTAAATCAAATGCTGGAACAACGCATGGCCGAACGCACAACAGACCTTGAGATTGCGCGTCAACAAAGCGAGAAGCGCGCTGCTGAACTTCAATCCATCGGCGAGATGTCAAAAGTAATTACAAGCGAAAAAAGACTTGAAAGTTTACTCCCTCTTATATCCCGCCTTGTAAGTGAACGTTTTAATTTCTACCACACAGGGATCTTTCTAGTTGACGAAACGCGTCAATTTGCGGTATTACAGGCGGCAAACAGTGAAGGTGGGAAAAATATGCTCGCAAGCGGACACAGGCTTGAGGTCGGCGGAAGCGGAATCGTGGCCTATGTCGCCAAATACGGAACCACCCGCATCGCGCTGGATGTCGGCTTGGATGCAGTCTTCTTCAACAATCCTGAGCTGCCAAATACCCGCTCTGAGATGGCGTTGCCTCTCACGGTGCGCGATAAGACCATCGGCGTGTTGGACGTTCAGAGCGAAAAGCCTGGCGCTTTTACTAAAAATGACGCGAATACGCTAAGTATTTTGACTGACCAGATCGCGATTGCCATTGAAAATGCGCGCCTGTTTACGCAAACTCAGCAAGCCTTAAGTGAAGCACAAACACTCTATCGCCAGAACTCACAGAAAGGCTGGTTAACTATTAGCCGTGAGGAAGCTTCCGTTGGTTACCAGCAAAGCATGAAAGGCGGCAGGAAGTTGACGAGACCAGTTGAAACGGACGAAATCCGACAAGCGATGAATCGCGGAGATGTGTTGGTTGTTAATGCAGATGGAATCCGGGAAGATCCATCCATCGTTGTTCCCATCAAGCTACGCGGGCAGGTCATTGGCGTGTTGAATATCAAAGCCCCAACCAAAGATCGCCGCTGGTCGAACGATGAAGTCAATCTTGCCGAAGCCATCTCCGAACGTCTTTCTCTCGCTCTTGAAAATGCGCGCCTGATCCAGGAATCGCAACGCCAGGTAATCAAGGAACAGACAATTAGCGAGGTCACCGGTAAGATCGGCGCATCCATTAATCTTAAAAATGTTTTACAGACCGCCGTGGAAGAGTTAGGGCGTGCCATGCCCGGCTCGGAAGTAATGATCAAGTTTCAAAATGAAGAATCAAATGATAATGGGAAGTAAGAGAAGTTAAAGATGAAAAGTTCACGTATATCAATATTATCTGGTTTCGAGAGAATATTGCCTAAACGGCTATCCAGCCTGCGTTCAAGGTTAATCCTTGGAAATATTCTAATCACCTTTATCGCCATCGTAGCAATGGGATATTACGTGTACTTTCGCGTGCAAGAGTCAAATACCTCATTGGCAGATCAACTGGAGAGTAATGTTCGCAACAAGGCTGAAGATGAATTATCCACTACAGCCAGGGAACAAGCAGCGCTCCTCGATAATTTTTTCGCATCCATGAGGGAGAATGTTTCAACACTGGGAACAATTGAAGGAAGAATGCTTTCACAAGAGTCCGTATTAAATAGCGGCATATATTGGGACGCTTCCACCTCACTTTTCCGCCTGGATTCTGGAAGCTGGGATAACTCAAACACAGAAATTGCATCCGTATTTATTCCATCAGCTGTTAATATTACAGGTCCGCTTTCATCGAAATTGAATGTGCTAAAGCAAACCGAATTAATAGTTCCCTCAATTCTTGACAGCAGCCCGGATATCATCGCCATTTATTTCGGAGGCGCATCCGGCGAAACCATTTATTACCCGAATATTGATCTTGCGGCTATCGTCCCGCCCGATTTTGATGTCACCAGCCGCCCATGGTTCGTTGATGCGGCACCGGAACAAAACCCTCAGCGCGATGTAGTCTGGTCGGCTCCCTATCAGGACGCAGCGTTAAATGGGCTTGTTATTACAGCAAGCACTCCAGTTCTAGACGAGCAGGGAGGGTTTCATGGTGTCGCTGCAATGGATATCCAGCTTACCAGAATCACAAATCTGATATCAAAAATCAGCATCGGGGAAACAGGATACGCATTTCTGATAGACAACGATAATAGACTGATCGCATTACCTCAAGCCGGCTATGGTGATTTTGGGGTTACAGCAGAAACTGTTCCCTTCGGTGAAATCCTGGATCCAGCCAAACTGAGCAATATGACTCCTGGGTTGTTTGATATCCTTAACAGCTTTTCATCCGGCGGCAGTCAGTTATTGACCGCAAACCTGGGCGGTATTGAACGATTCATCATCCATCAAAATATACCGGAGACAAATTACAGCCTCGCCATTATTGTTCCCACAGAAGAGTTGCTCGCAGAATCGGCCGCCGTAAGAGCCCAAATTGCTCAGGAAACCAGAGATACAATTACCGTGAGTGCATTATTGGTGGTTTTGATTTTAGTCATCGCATCTTTTGCCGCACTGGGGATTGCTAACAGGCTGACAAGTCCTCTAAAATCCCTAACCATTGTGGCCAATGAAATCATCCACGGCAACCTGGACGCAAAAGCACAAATTCAGAGAAATGATGAACTTGGGACTCTGGCCGAGACCCTAAATTTAATGACTTCAAATTTTAAAGGGCTGGTCAAATCCCTCGAGGAACGGGTAAGTGAAAGAACTGCCGAACTGAAGGAAGAATTGGTAAAAGGGGAACGCAGAGGAAAACAATTCGAGGCCATCGCAAAAGTTGCGCAAACCATCAGTGTCACACAAAATTTACAGGAGCTTTTACCTCAAATCTCCAAAGTAGTAAGTGAGCATTTTGGCTTCTATCATGTTGGTATTTTCATCAACGATGCCAGCAATCAATATGCGGTTCTTGGCGCGGCAAACAGCCCGGGCGGAAAGAAAATGCTTAATCGCGGCCATCAATTAAAAGTCGGGGAGCAGGGAATCGTTGGCTACGTAACCGGCACCGGCAATCCACGTATTGCTCTGGATGTAGGCGAAGATGTGGTCTTTTTCAACAATCCAGATCTACCGGAAACGCATTCTGAAATGGCCCTTCCGCTGAAAGTGACCGGAAGCATAATCGGCGCCCTGGATGTCCAAAGCACAGAACCCAACGCGTTCTCCAAAGAAGATGTGGATGTATTATCTACACTAGCCGACCAGATAAGCCTCGCCATTGAAAACGCGCGCTTGTTCGATCAAACCCAAAAAACACTGGTTGAAGCTGAGGCAATCCAACGTCAATATATTCGCGAAACATGGAACCGCCTTCCCAAAGAGGAAAAACTGACCGGATACCGATATTCAATTGCTGGCGCTATTCCATTGAACGAAGAAACGGAACCTGCCGGGAACGGAGAAGTGAAAAACAAACAGGAGGTTAGCGTTCCCATTATCCTGCGCGGTGAAACAATCGGCACCCTCACCGTCCAGGTTCCCAAAAGTGAGCACGTCAGCGCGGACCAGGTCGATTTGATCAAAGCTGTCGCTGAGCGCGTCGCTCTATCAGCCGAAAACGCCCGATTGTTCGAAGAGACAACCCGCCGCGCGGAACGAGAACGCGTAATTTCCGATATTGCATCCAAGATCGGCACCTCGGTGCGCACAGAAAGCATTCTGCAAACAACAGCCAGGGAATTGAGTCAAATCCTTAACGGCGCAGACATACTCATAAAATTAGAGTCGCAAAAAGACAATAACGGCGCAGAAAAAACCAGATAATTATTTACAATGAAACGCCACACATTGTATTTACAGGAATATTAAGATGCAAAAGTCTTCCATACCCACAACCAATATAAGCGGCGACCTGACTGATGAACACAGGTCAAA
>Ga0105044_10001338_pt1 | contig 32684 bp, 26 predicted proteins | sample MAT01_FD_78092 | JGI IMG/M metagenome (GOLD analysis project Ga0105044, IMG submission 78092) | Freshwater microbial communities from Lake Fryxell liftoff mats and glacier meltwater in Antarctica - MAT-01 | ecosystem: Environmental > Aquatic > Freshwater > Ice > Liftoff microbial mat | place...
AACGCCATAACCAGCATACACATCCGTTTGACCGAGATGAGAGCGCGGCGTGGGGCGGGTTGCTGCATAAGAACCTCCGCAAAATGAAAATGATGAGCTGTGTGAATGCTGTAGAGCGACTGGCGTGACTAAACCAGATGAGACTTCAGTGAATGTTTTATCGCTTCACAGAACGTGTGTGTCAAAATACCACTAGGGTATACGTATATTCAACCACACTACCGCTCAATAAAGGAAAAAGGTTACGTCTGAGTTTTGTAAAAAAGTGTAAAAATTGTCCAATCCGTATCTACACTGTGAGACTCATGCATGGCCCAATCCGTTCCTCCTGTTGCATCACCCCTTGACGCGCCCGCTCCGGTGCGTGAATCGGGCACGGTTGTCCACCGCCGTGAGACGCGCCTTCAGATTGCGCTCCCCTTCATTGGGGCCGTTCTGATTGTGCTAGGCCTCACGATTTTGCCGATTCTCATCAATGATCCGCAGTATCGTCTGCGGGTATCGTTTGTGGGCGATCTGCTCATGACGCTGTTTGTGCTGTGTCCGGCGGTGGTGTGTATGGCCGTTGTATATTTTGTGGTTGTGCTGGGCATTTTTGGCATGATGGTGCTGCATCGCATGGCAGGCACGCCGCTTGAACGGCTGGAGCGCATGTCAGAGCGCCTCGCTGTCGAGATCGATGGGGTATCGCGCCGCCTGAGCAATGCGGCAATTTCCTTTGGCGCAACTCTTGCACCTCTCTCGCGTATTTTATCTATCTTTGATCGTGATCCGGAGGCATAACGCATGTTCAACGTGACTCCGCGCCGCGGGGATGACTCGTGGCGCAACCGTAACTATTTGATGGGCCTGCTGTTTGGCGGGTTGATGGGCATGGTCAGTGCTTATCTGTTCAATCGTTCGGCGGATGAAGCTGATGATGGAGAAAAACAGGAAATCTCGACCCCGGCCATGATTGGCATCGCCTTGTCTGCGATTACGTTAGTTCGTCAGATCGCGGAGAGCAATCGGCCCCGGAAGAAATAACCATGTGCGGACGTTATACGCTCACGGCTTCTCCCGAAGCTGTCCAGATGGCGTTTCAACTCAAAGCCGTGCCGAATTTGACGCCGCGTTATAACATTGCGCCCACGCAGATGGTTCCGATCATCACCGGAGAGGCCCGCGATAGCCTGACCTGGGTGAAGTGGGGGCTGATTCCCTCGTGGGCGAAGGACGAATCGGGCGCGAGTATGCTCATCAATGCGCGGTCGGAGACGATTGAAGAGAAACCATCGTTCCGCTCGGCCTTCAAGAAGCGCCGCTGTCTGGTTCCGGCGGATGGCTTTTATGAATGGCGCAAGGATGGCGATAAAAAGCGGCCTCAGTACATCTATCTGGATGAGCGCGAGGTCTTCGCCTTTGCCGGACTGTGGGAGACCTGGAAGAATCCCGTTGGTGAGATGGTGTTCTCCTGTACCATCATCACGGGCGAACCCAATGACCTGATCAAGACCATGCATCATCGTATGGCCGTGATTCTGCCGCCCGATCAATACAGCGATTGGCTGGATGACGAGACGCCGCTGCCCGTGTTGAAGAATATGCTGACGCCGTATCCGCCAGAGCACATGCACACTTATGAGGTGTCGACGCTGGTGAACAATGCGCGGGTCGATCAGCCCAATCTGCTTGAACCAAACAGCCCCCCGCAGCAAACCCTGCTGATGTGAGAAGTATTAAAATAACCTGACAAATTGTAGGGACATGGAGCGCCATGCCCTACAATTATGCCGCTATATCAAGGGCGCAGCACGCTGCCGCCCCTACGGGTTACAAAGAGTAGGGACGAGGCCCGCCTCGTCCGCCGTTTTATCCAAAAATCAACCGTTCATCTTTAACCATAGGCATATCTCGCCCGTCTTGCCCTAAAAAATCCCCATCAACTCTGCGATTTGCGCCCCCACCTGTGCCCAGGTGAAATTTTTCAGCAGATACTCGCGGCCCGCCTGCGCGATTTGCCGCGCCTCAAGCGGATGATCGACAACCCACTGCATCCGCTCGGCCACCTGCTCAACATCCGGTTCCACCCACAGGGCATCATCGGCGTTATAGGGATTGAGCCGAAACTCGCATTGCCGTGTTTCTGTCACAGGCAGCGGAATGCCCCATTGATCGACATCCCACATGCCCAACCACTGCGTCGCAATTGTGGGGATGCCGAGCAGGGTGGCCTCACGCGGCGGCAGCCCCCATCCCTCAGCGCGGGACGGGAAGACGAAGCAATCGGCCTGGCGCAGCACATTGAACCAATCGTCTTCCGATTGATAGCCTGAGATGAATTGAATACGCGGATGATCGACCAGCGCCAGCCAGCCAATTTGCCCCTCCCGCGCCTTAATTAGCAGGCGAAAGCGCTCGTCATTGCCGAAATGCTGGATGAAGGCTTTGACAACGACATCGGCCCCTTTGCGAAACTCGCCATAGCTGTACGTCATGAACGTAAACATCTCGTGCGTGCCGACCTGTGTACTCGGCTCAGGCACGCCAAACAAATCGATCCCCACAGGCACAGCATGGACAGGAACGATCACCCCATGCGCCTGATAGCTCTCGACAGTGGGCGGGCAGGGGACGAATACGCGCTCGACATGGCGATTCAATGCCTCGACCAGGGCTTTTGCGGGCTGGCTGGATTCCATCAGCGTGTAGGCAGTGCGGCGCGTATGGGCGATGTGAGGGGCGTCAAACGCCTGGGCATAGCCAAACACGAGCGTCGGGGCATGGATGTTAGGATATATTCGCACACTGATGCCGTTGGACTCCAGCCCTTTGACGATGCCCAGGGCCAGCCGTCCCGCACCCTGATACGGATTGAAGCCCAGAATCGGGTAAAAATTGACGGATGGGGGCATAAAATCTTTCTGTGTAAAGGTGGAAAGGCAGGGCAACGATACATCGTGCTTCTACTGCAAATTATAGAGAGGCGGGGGCACGATATATCGTGCCTCTACAAAATCGCCAAAGCTATTCCTCTTCAGGCTCATCGTCGGGCGGCGGCACAAATTTCTGTGCGTCCAGCCTTTTATCGAGGATGCGTTTGAAGGGGTCTTCACCCTTCGCAATCAGCACGCGCCGCGCCCGCCCGCCGCCGACAATTTCGCCCACAACGCCCAACTCACCGAGCAGATCCATCAGGCGGGCCGCACGCGGATAACCCAGGCCCATCTTGCGCTGCAACAGCGAGGCCGATGCCTCCTGCGATTCGACGACGTATTCAATCGCCGCTTCCAGCATCGGATCGGTTTCGGCCAGCAGTTCGCGCCGTGTTAGGCCGCGCTCCCAGGGGGCATTGGGCGCGGGGTCAGTGTCGGGCTGTGGGGCAGTACGCGCCCAGTCAATCCAGTGCTTGACGATAGAGCGCACCTCTTCATCGCTGACGTAGCAGCCCTGCACGCGGCGCGGCGCACCTGCATCGGGCGCGAGATACAACATATCGCCGTGACCCAACAGCGCCTCCGCCCCCGACGAATCGAGGATGACGCGGGAGTCGATATTGGAGGCGACAGAGAAAGCGATGCGGCCAGGGAAGTTGGCTTTGATCAACCCGGTGATGACATCGACACTGGGCCGCTGCGTTGCCACCACCAGATGCATTCCGACAGCGCGGGCCATCTGCGCCAGACGAGTGATCGCCGTTTCGGTCTCTTCGGGGCGGCTCATCATCAAATCACCAATTTCATCGATGAGGATGACGATGTGCGGCATGTAATCCTTGCCGCGCCGCCGTGTACCAAATTTGGCATTGTAGTTATCGATATTGCGGACGGCATGTTCTTCCAGCAGCTTGTAGCGCCGATCCATCTCCTGCGTACACCACTTGAGCACGCCGATGATGCGCTCGGTATCCGTCTCCACCGGGCCGATGAGATGGGGCAGCCCGTTGAAGCGACTGAGTTCCACCATCTTCGGATCGAGCATCACGAGCTTTAAGCGTTCGGGGCCGTTGTTCAGCAGTAGCGCCGCCGCCAGTGCCGCGATGCATACCGATTTGCCCGATCCAGTTGTGCCTGCGATCAGCATATGCGGCATCTTGGCGATATCCATGTAAATTGGCTGCCCCGACACATCGCGGCCCAACGGCACGAGCAGCGGCGCATTGGTCTTGGCCAGTTGATCCGCATACACCTTGCTCTCCATCACCGAGCGCAGCGCGACTGTGCTGGGGTTCTTGTTCGGCACTTCGATGCCCATATAGGTTGTGCCAGGGACAGGCAGTTCCATACGCAGGCGCTTGGCCGACAATGCCAGCGCCAGATCGTTGACATAGGAGGCGATTTTGCTCAAACGTGTGCGATCCACCACGCCATCATCATTGGCGCGGAAGGGCTGCAAGGCATAGCGCGTGACAGTCGGCCCGACTTGCACATCGATGACATCAATATCGACATCAAATTCCAGCAGCGTGTTTTCGATCAGTACGACGGTGTGATTGATCTCACCCTCATCCGGCGCATTGAGCGCAATATCGGTCAAGAGATCCATCGCAGGCAGCGGCTTCTCGCGCTTGATGATCTTCTTCGTCTCTTGCAACTCATTCATGGCGAAGTAGCGTTTTTCGCGTCCATCCGGGCGGCGCACGATGGCATAGCCGCCCGAATCGCGCTTGCCCGTTGGCTCTCCGACGAGGTTGATATCAACCTTCATCTCGCGCCCCTTCGTATTGAACAGGGGATGGCGGATGATGGCGGCTTCCTCCTCTTTGGTGGAGCGCGGGCCAGGAGCGCCCGGACGCAGCGAGGGCGGCAGGCGGGCATGATCAGGCCGAATGCGAAACAATGACGTGCGCTGTGGGGCCAGCGGCGCAACCGGAACGACCATCGGCTGCGCGGAGCCACGCAGTTTCTGGCCCCACGCCTGCAATTTGCGGCCATTGCGACTCAGCATATTAATGAGATAGGCGCGATTGATGCCCAGGACTGCCGCCAGACTGAAAAACAGCAGCGTCCCATAAATGAAAATGGTGAGCGTGCGCCCAAGCAGCATCGCAGGCCCCACCGTCAAGCCCCACCCGATGAGGCCGCCACCCGCACCGGCCCGTGCCAGCGCCCGCAGTTCCATATCCATCTGTGCCACATGCATCAGCGCCAGCAGGCACAAAAATGTGGCTTCCATTGCCAGGATGCGCCCGGCAGAGAAGCGAATCACGACGCCCACACGCGGCAGCAGCAGGACGACGCCCATTGCAAAGATGCCCCCGGCCACCAGCACGCTGCCCCAGCCGAATAATCTCATGAGAATCTCGGCCCATGCCCGTGCGACGACAGCGCCCGGCGGAAACAGCAGCGCCACAAACGACAGTACGCCAAACAGCAGCAGCGAGATCGCTACCAGTTCATCCAGCCAGGGCGGGAGGCTGTCACGCAGGTCATCCAGCAAGGAATATCCGGCGGTGTGATCAGGCACATCGGGCGGAAGCTCCACCAGTGGCAGCGTTTTAGGGGCTGTCGCCGTTTTTTTCACAGGCTCCTGTGCAGTTGGCGCAGGGGCGGGGGTGGCCGTCTCAAGGGAAGGCGTTTTCTGATTGGTTTTCGTGGTTTCGCCTGCCATCGTCAATTCTCACAGAGAAATAGAACATATGTACTTATTTTAATGTATCACACTCACAGGCAAGTATAGTCAAGTCTGGGGAAAGGTCAAAGTGGGAGGGTGGTTTGTGACGATATGTCGGCGTACTCGTAGAGGTGGGATTGTCGTAGGGGCGCAGCACGCTGCGCCCTTGATGTAGGCATCGGGCGTAATTGGGCGCAGCACGCTGCGCCCCTACGAAGGAATATCTTGGGACGGATTTGACAAGCCAACATCTCTTTGCGTCATGAGTACGCAGCCTCCCGTGTCATCACCAGCAAAAAGATCTACTGCGTCCGCAAGCTGAGGCCCAAGCGCCGCGCTCGCCCATCAATCGTGAGGATGCGGGCATGAACCACATCGCCTTCGGACACCACGTTGCGCGGATGCAAAAAATGCCCTTCCGCCAGCTCCGAGAAATGAATGAGTCCCTCTAATCCTTGTTCAATGCAGGCAAACGCCCCAAAATCAACCACATTGGTGATGTGCCCCTGGACGATTTCGCCCACATGATAGCGTTCCTGCACGGTGGCCCAGGGATCAGGATGCAGGCGCTTGAGGCTGAGAGCGACCCGCGCTTGATCGGGATCAACTTCGAGCACATACACTTCGACCATCTGGCCGCGTTCCAGCAAATCGACAGGGTGTCCCACGCGGCCCCAACTCAATTCGCTGATATGGATCAAGCCCTCCACACCGCCCAGATCGATGAACGCGCCAAAATCACACAGATTTGTGACTGTGCCGTGTGTGCGCGTCCCCGGCTGAAGCCTGCGTAAAATCTCAGCCCGCGTGCCTGACTGCACCATTGCGGCGCGTTCCGACAGAATAAGCCGATTCTTAGGGGCATCAAGTTCGATCACGCGCAGCGACAGCCATGTGCCAACACGCTCCACGAGGGCGTTGCGGCGGGCTTCATCGCGTCCGTCTGGCATAAATGACATGAGCTGACTAGCAGGCACAAAGCCACGCAGCGAGCGCCATTCCACCAGCAGACCGCCCCGATTGTAACCAATCACCTTAAGTTCCAGAATTTCGTCGTGCTGCATCAGATCGTCAATCGCCGTCCAATCCTCTTGCGTCGTATCCGTAATCTCAGAGGAAAAGGTGGCTGCGGCGGGCTTGGATGGCGCATCAGGGGCGTGAGCATACTCGCCCTCATTGAGGAGCGCAGCCCAATACCCTTCATCGATAGCCCCTGAATTGTTTCGGTGTGAGTCTTCATGTTTAAGCGTGGCTGCCATACGTATCCCCCTATGTTCCTAACAACATTTGCGTTTATCACAACATTAGAAATTAACATCACAACATCTCTCGTAATGCACGTCAAAATTATAGGGCTGATTGAATGGTGATGTCAAATATCGTGTCTAAAGTGGTGTTCACTTATAGTGTCCGATGCTGTTGGAGCGACGATTCCATCCGCAGAAGCGTGTCTCGGATGGTTTCAATCGCACGTTTTTGCTTGCGGTACAAATCGGCCTCGCTGATATTCATTCGCAGAGCAACATCGCGTACAGTACGGCCCTCCAGATAGCGGAGTTGAACGATGTTATACTGTGTCCACTCTGGGCTGCTCATAGCGCGTTCACTGAGAGGCCGCAGACTTTCAACCGCCTGCTGTAGGACGCTCCGCAGCGCATTGATAGGATTGTCTGTGACTTGCATGGCTCCCTGAACAATCTGCAAATCCATCAGGCGGCTCTTTGCCATGCCAGGGCCGCCCCAGTAATCCTTGAGCGCGGCGTGAACCTGTTCATACAGTTCTTCTTTGTCGGGCAGATGCAGCGGGAGTTTGCGCTCAGTTCCGGGACGATACACATCACCATCGCGTGTTGACTTGCTGATTTGGGGGAGAAGACCTTCCAGCGCTGCCAAGATTTCTGTATACAGCGTCAGATCATCCAGCGTCTGCTCAATCCGCAGCAGATACTGCTGGAGCATCTCGCGCTCTTCTTTTTCCAGGCGCAGATGATTGGGCGTTGTTTCGATGACGAGCAGACCAATCGCCTTGCTTTCGTTTCCTGTGCGGCGGTTGAACAGCGGGAAGACGGGTGCGCCCTCCCAGATGTAAGTAGGCCGCTCCGCTCTTGGCAATACGGGGGCGAGAAATGCCTCAAATTCGGCGCGACGCGACAGCAGCATATTGAGCGTCAGGCGTGGTTCCCCAACCGTCTGCGTGATTTCTAAGCCATCTTCGCGCATCGCCAGCACATAGGCCACCTCGGTACGGAGCAAATCACAGCAAGCGCTGAGTGTCCCCTCAAGATGCTGCTCAAGATCGGTTTGCGTCTGGATGCGTTCGGTGAGGGCTTGCAGCCGCGTGATCTCTTCTTCCGTCTCGCGGCCATAAACCAGCACCTTCTCCAACCAGGGCATGACCAGCGCAATCGTCCACTGCCACAGCAGCACCATCGTGACGACGGCGAAGGGCATGAAATCCTGTCCGAGCAGGCCCAGAATACGGGTCGCATCCTGGGTGAGGATGATGGTCGCCAGCGCCAGCAAGCCCGTACCGGGGCCGCGCAGCAGGAAGCGCAGCAAATTGATCTTGACGACGCGATCCGGCGTGCTGGAGCCGAAGAACGATAGCGGATAGGACAGGAAGATCAGCATCACGATGATGATGATATTGGCGATATTTACCAGCAGCAGCGCCGGAATCGAAAACTCAGCCCCTGGATTGAGCAGCGCCGAGAAGGGGAATACGCCAAGCGAAGGCGTGAGGATCGCCAGTTGCAAATAGGCCATGCGGCGGGCGGTACTGCGCGTCAGGCAGCGGCGGCGTGCTCGCTGCAAATTGATGAAGACAGCGGCGCTGATAATAAGGAAGTAGAGGATATACAGCCAGAAGAACTCTCCGCTGCGACTGCTGTAGCGATCTCCCAGGCGTACCGGATCAATCACGAGATTTGTGCCTGCCGCCGCCGCCAGAAACACCGAACTGATCAGATAGAGCAGCCGTACCACGCGCCGCCGCCGCCCCCGCGAGGGCAGTCCGGTGGTGGCGAGGAGGGCATCAGACAGGTGAAAGAGCGCCGCCGGAACATAGGCGATGCCGATCCACTGCAAGCGCAGGGCAGCGGCATAGACATCGGGAGAGGGTTGCAGCGACAGGAAGGAATCGCACACATAAGGAAATGTGACGAAGGCCAGCACCAGCCCCGATGACCGTGCCACTCGATTGCGGAGATTGCGCGTGAGGTTATATAGCAGCAGCGAGACAGCGATAATCACCGTCGCCGACGTGAGGATTTCATTGGCTGTTTGAAGGATTGTCGCAAACAAGGTATCTGCATTCATGTGTGTGAGCTATCGCAAGGCTTGAGCAAAGAAGACGGCGATCTCGTGATGTGTGAAATAATGATCGTTGAAGCCACAAAACGTCAAGCCCACACTTTGACAGAATTGGATTCCCGGCATATTGCGCGTCTGGACTTCCATCATCAAGGTGTGGGCCGTTTGCTCGGTGGCCCAGCGCCGCGCCACATTGACGAGCCGTTTGCCGATGCCCAGTCGTCGATAATCTTTGGCGACGACGACATTCTGAATCAAGGCAATCCCCTCAACCGCTTGGTAATTCAGCGACAGATAGCCGATGATCTCAGGCGTCTCGCCGCGTGTGGTCGCCACCAGCAGGCATTGATCCGCCGCAAGTGCACGTTCCAGCGTGGCCGCCTGCGGGGTGTATTGGGCGGGAATTGTGCGTGGGAGCCGTTCCACACGAAAGGTAATATGCCAGCCGCTGGGATCGGGCTGAAGCGTCATTTGCCAGACGGCATCTGTCTCGTAGGAGTGATCCAGGGCCAGACACGCCTCGACATCACTGGCGATGCCATCGCGGATGAGCAAACTGAGTTCAGGCATGAGAAAACGGCCTCACAGGGGGACAATGACTAAGGTCTTCTCAATTTATTTTACAGGGGATTAGCTGAGATACGCATCGCCCGTTGTGCCGCTGACGACGATCTCGACCAGAGGTTGCTGCGGATCGGCGCTGCGGGCCACATACACGCCGGGCGATTCGATCTCGTAGCGCGATTCGTCCACATGGATGCCAAAGAGTCGACTTGCCAGAACGGTAATGCGCGTTCGTCCTTCGGGCGGCGTGACCACATGAATATCACCCGCTGTCGATTTGAGAGCAATCGCGCTCACGGCCTCATGTGGGGCGATGAGGTGAATATGCCCGATGCCTGTGCTGATGAGGGCTTTATCGATGACGAGCGAACTCAGATCGGCGCGAATCTGGCCCAATGAGGCGCTCATGACGATCTGCCAGGGCAGACGCGGCGCAAGGATCAGCTCCCAATCGGCTTGAGCATACCAGGGCGTGCGGGCGCGATCAAAGCGCAGCAGTACACGCCTGCCATCCACGACCAGTTCAGGGCGGGTATTGACAGCATAATGACCCGCAATGAGGCGCTCCGGCGTCTCCAGGGAGTGCAGCGTCACATCGACTTCCGCCGCATTGACTTCGAGCGAGGCATTTTCGCTGCTGCCGCGTGTAATCCCAAACGGGCGCGATTCGCTGTTCAGGACGAGATCACCGCGCCACAACACAACGCCCCCGGCCACAATTAGCAGCAGGGGGAGGATGATCGTGAGATTGAAGGCAGGCAGCACGAGAAAATTTTGCAAAAGCGCCACCCCCCCAATCCCTATAAGAATGAGGGGGAGGAGGAGCGGCCCTATTGCACGCGGGGTTACACGGGCCACAGGCGGTTAGCTCTCGAACAGGTAATCGCGCAAAATCACATGCGCGGAGGACTGACGCAGGCGGTTGAGGGCCTGAGCTTCTAATTGACGCACACGTTCGCGGGTGACACCAATCGTCTGCCCGACTTCTTCCAGCGTGTAGACGCGGCCATCGGCCAGACCGTAGCGCAAACGCAGAATCTGTGCTTCACGCGAGGGCAGCTTGTCCAGCGCCTGCTGAATTTGCTCTTGCAGCAGATGGTTGGCGACCTCTTCCGCCGGGGCGGGGCTGGACGCATCTTCGACGAAATCGCCAAAGGTCGAGTCGCCTTCATCATCAATCGGCGTCTCAAGGCTGACCGGGCGGCGGCTGATCTCCAACAGGTTTTCCACCTTGTCGGGGGTCGTCTCCATGCCGATAGCCAGTTCTTCAATTTTGGGGTCGCGGCCCAATTCTTGCAGCAGTTGGAGCTGGACGCGGCGCATCCGGTTCAGTTGGTCGCCCATGTGGACAGGCACGCGGATGGTGCGGCCCTGATCGGCGACGGCACGGCTGACGGCCTGGCGAATCCACCATGTCGCATACGTGCTGAACTTGTGTCCACGCTGATATTCAAATTTGTTAGTGGCGCGAATGAGGCCAATATTGCCTTCCTGGATCAGATCAAGGAAGGGGACGCCGCGCCCAATGTATTTCTTCGCCACACTGATGACGAGACGGGCATTGGCGCGAATGAGATGTTCCTGTGCCGCGTCGCCATCGGCCACCAACTGGCGCAGAGACTGCTCTTCTGACCAGGGCAGGGTGTCTTCGTCGGCCTGCGCCAGACGCGCCTTCGCCCAGACATTAGCTTCCATGCGCTTCGCCAATGTGACTTCTTCTTCGGCGGTGAGCAGCGGAACACGTCCGGCTTCTTTGAGATACAGCCCGACCACATCATCGGTATCAAGCGCCTGCTGATACCCTGCATCGTTGATGAGATCCGACAACTGCGCGAGATCGAAATTGAGGTCTTCTTCCTCAAGGTCTTCGTCACGCGGGCCGATTTCGGGTTCAGCCGTCAAAGCTTCTTCACTGACGTCGTGAATATTGCCGGAACCAGAGACAATCTGGATGCCAGCATCGAGCAAATCATCCATGATTTCGTCGAGGAGGGCAACATCCCGCTCGACATCAGGCAGAGCCGCCAGGATATCATCATAGGTGATGAAGCCTTTACGGTTCGCTTTTTCTGTAAGTTGGAGACGTAACTGGTCTTTCTGCATCGTCATCTGCACCACGCTCATGACACCACACACCTTTACTCGCTGCAACAGGAACGCCCTGGCTAAAGAGGGCGAAAGATTGATCACAGGGTTAAAAGTCTCAATAGTATGACACGCTGCGTACAAAATACGAGTCGTGGGCCGAATTTTGGCCGTATGAGACACTGCTGCAATCCTCAAGGCGTGTCACCACGTCTCTCTGAGGATACATCTAAAATATTATATGCACGTAAATCGTTAGGTGGATCTTGCAGGGATGTCGCACGGGTCATCCCAAACGCAGAAATACACCTTAACCCGAATCTTATCTTCTGTCAAGCAGCGCAACACATTTCTCATATAGGTTTCCAACCGCCTCCTAATCCTGCCTGAGACACAAAGAGGTCACAGCAGTCATCTCCCCGTGTGACCTCTTTTGTCAGAATATCGCTGTTTATAGGATAGTACTGCGATTCACCTCTGAGTGTGGCAAAAACTCAGGGATTATTTATATTAGGAAACAAGGATGATTATCTGTTATGACCTCAATTCTGGATTGGTCTGCTGATTCTACCCCTCACCACCCGGCTATCCACTCCCCACAAGGGGCGAGGCGGGGAGTGGAGTCAAAAGCCCCTCTACCGCGAAGTGGGAGAGGGGTTGGGGTGAGGGTCAAGAGAAAAATTCAGGTTTAGGCGCTACGAATCATCACGGGGTGGCGGCTGCCGTTGCCTCCTGCGTGGGAACAGGCGTTGGCTCGTAGACCTGCTTGAGCATCGAGACCAGAAAGGCAACCGGGCGGGCATCAATCGTATACACCCCGGCGCGATCATCCACCAGCGCATAATGCGCTGCACCGCCGGGAGCCACATCGCCAATAATGATCGTGTGCTGCTCGCCATTTTTGAGCAGCGCAATCACGATGAGAAAGGCGTTGGTCTGGGTGAGGCCAAAGGTGGGGTAATCCGCCGCTTTGACCTTATCCAGCAGCTCCCGATAGGGCAGGATGGAGACCGTCAGGGCCATACGATCAACCCCCTGCTGATCAGGAATGGCATCCGGCATCTCAAGAAACTGCCACTGGCCGCTGTTATCGCGCTGAAAGCTCAATGTTGCCCCTGTATACGGATCACGGATGCTGAAGGCTTGCATCTCCTCCGTGCGCCATGTAAAGAGGCGGTTGGGCGTATCCTGCACATCCTTGATGGGGGTAGGCACAAGGGGTGTGGATGTACGGCTCGTTTGCCATGCCACCAGCCCCAGCAGCGCGATAAACACTCCAAGAAGAACAAACATCGAATTGCGTTGTGTCATCGGACTCTCTTAATCAGGCGATGCGCCTCTAGCGCCGCGTACGGCGGAGATACACGCCAATCGCCAGCGCGAACATAAGTCCGGGCATGATGATCAGCGTGAAAAAGGCAATTTGATCCAGCATCTGACCGCCGACGAAGATCATCGGCACAGTCTGGTAAGCTTTGGGTTGGAACGAAACGGCCTCGGTATAGCCTGTCATCCAGCCGATGCTGTCCAGCACGAGCAGGGCATTGCCGCCGGGGGATGACACCATACCATTCGTCATAAAATCCCCATCGCCCACCATGACAATTTTGGCATTGGTTTGCTGATTGTGCGCCCAGGCCACCAGCGTGAGCGGGCCAGGGACATCTTTCGCTGGATCAAAGGTGTATTCGCTGCGGCTGAAGAGCGCTTCGAGATCGGTTTCGCCCCAGGCTTTGTCTGTCGTCATCAGGACGCTGCCATTGGTCACGGGCGGCGTTGAATCGACCTCGACGGCGCGAGTAATACGGAACTGTGTGCGGCTGTTGGGATCGCCTTCGATATTGAGATTGCGCCCAATCGCATTGTCAGCATAAGCGGCGGCCCCGATGACATCCAGCGGTGTTTGCAGACTCGACGCGGGATCAGCGATGATGGCATTGCTCATCCGCAGCCCAAAGTTATTCCAGAGATAGGCGTTAAACGGGCTGGTCTCTGCGCCCAGAAATGGCGTGTTGTTCAGGAAGGCATCGGCGGCAATGAAGAGCGCACCGCCGCGTTTGAGATAAGCATCCAGCACCGCGACCTCTGCGGGCTGAAAATCGCGGCGGGGTTGGGCGATCACGAGAGCCGCCGTGTCAGTGGGAATCTGCCCCTGTGACGCCGCAATATTGGCGATATTCAGCGGCGCGGTTACGATGCCGTTGGTGCGGAGATAGCCGTTAATGAGCGAAAATCCCTGCTGCGCGTTCGAGGTGGGATCAGGCTCATCTGCGCCCGTATCAAAGTAGACTTTGAAGCGGCCAGCGGCCAGAAGCTGGCGCAGCGACTGGGAAAGATCATACTCCTGGCGATCTGTGAGATCGACGGGGATCGTCGTGCCGGGGATGATGCTATCCGTTTCATCGACATACGAGACGAAGACGTGAATGCCTTGATTGAGGATGTCTTTATAGCGCTCGGTGAAGGCCGGATCAGCCACCGGATCGACGAGGTGGCGGTAGACACGACCATTTGAGGCTGATTCATAGAGTTGATAGTATTGATCGTCGATCTCACGATTCACCACGTCTGTGGCAAAATAGAAGGCCGTGATCTCAACGCGATTGGGCGTGCGCTCAAACTGCCTGAGCAGGTCATGCGTCTGCGGACTGAGCGTGAAGCGATAATCAGTCGTCGAATCAGCGATGATCGATTCGCGCCGCACAAAGATATAGGCCAGCGTCACAATGCCAATCATGATGAGCGTGCTGAAAAAGGCCAGCGTGCTGTAGCGCGTTTGCCGTCCCTGCACAAAGGCTTTGACATCCTGCGGCGTCATGCTGTACCAGAGCGCCAAGCCTACAATACCCAGTGCCAGCAGCCCGATGACCGCCGGTGTGATGCCGCCCTGCCAGATTGCGCCCAGAAGCCCGATGAGCAGGCCCAGTCCGCCGACGATACTGCCGAGTTGTCCGATTTGCCCCCGCGAGAGGGCGACGTTACGTCGCTGCATTAGCGCCACCTCCGCGATTCAAGCAAACGAATAGCAATAAACAGCATGATCGTCATCATGCCCACAAAATAGATGATGTCTTCGGCCCGCACAACCCCCACCGCGAATGACGGGGCGTAATGGCCGCGCAGCACAAGATTGAAGATAAACGCGGCGAGATCGGTATTGGCGACGATCTGGCCCACGCTCTCGCCCAGATACAGCGTCATGAGCGTAATCATGCTCAAAAACGCTGCCACAATCTGATTTTCCGTCATGGCCGAGAACATCAGGCCCACCGCCAGCGTTGCGCCGCCATAGAGCCAGATGCCCAGATAGGCGGCAAACGTGTGCGAGATATCGGGCGAGGAGATGTTGACCAGGATGAATTGATAGGGAAGGGTGAGCAGCAGCAGGAAGGTGTAGTAAATCCATGCGCCCAGAAATTTGCCGATGACAATGCTGGTGTCGCTGATAGGAGCCGTGAGCAGCAGTTCAATCGTCCCTTCGCGGCTTTCTTCGGCCAGCAGCCGCATGGTGAGCAGCGGCGCAAGCAGGATCAGCATCTGGGCCAGCAGATCAGGAATCAGGGCGGGATTGACGGGCCGCTTGGTGATGCTCAACGCGAGATCATTGTTGAATTGAATGCCCGTCAGAATGAGGAAGGCGGCGGCAATCACATAAGCCAGCGGCGAGGCGAAATACTGCCCCAGTTCACGCCGCACAATAAATCCAATCGCTCTCATCGCTTGCCCTTTCCCACGAGATTGAGAAAAATGTCTTCGAGGGTGGTTTCCATCGGGCGCATCTCCATCAGGCTCAGGCGCTGTGTGGCGATCAAATCCGTGACCGCCGCCCGTAAATCAATGTTGGGGGCGCTGCTGAGGATAAAGCCCGCCTCATGCTCACGCACATTGGTGACACCGGGCAGTTTTTCCAGCAGCGCCCGAATTTCGCCTTTATTTTTGCCCTGCAACGCCACATAAAGATGTGTACCGGGCTGGATTTGCTTGCTCAAAATATCGGTTGTGCCGGAGGCGATCACGCGCCCCTGATGCAGAATCACCACGCGATCACACACCTGCTCGACTTCTGTCAGGATATGGCTGCTGAACAGAACGGTATGCTGTTCGCGCAGGCTCCGCACGATGTTCCGAACCTCAATCACCTGCTCGGCATCAATGCCGATGGTCGGCTCATCGAGGATGATGACGGGCGGATCATGCACCAGCGCCTGCGCGAGGCCGAGCCGCTGGCGCAGGCCCTTTGACAGGCTGCGAACGAGTTTATAGCGCCGATCCAGCAGATCAAAGCGCTGGAGGACGCGGGTCACGCTGTCTTTAGGGTGCTTCACGCCGCGCAGATTGGCCCAGAATTTTACATAGCCTTCGACGGTCATATCGAGATAGACGGGCACGCGCTCCGGCAGATAGCCTACGCGCCGCCGCACCTCCATCGAATCGGTCATGACATCGAAGCCTGCAATGCGGGCTGTGCCTTCGGTGGGGGGCATGAAGCCCGTAAGAATCCGCATGGTGGTCGTTTTGCCTGCCCCGTTCGCGCCGAGCAAGCCGACAATCTCGCCGGACTTGGCTTCGAAGGAGATCTGGTCCAGCGCCGTGACGGGCCCGTAGCGTTTGACGAGCTGCTTAACTTCAATCATGACCAATCTCAATTTTAGGATGATATATGGGTCATTTTGTTCGGCTTCATCGTAAAGGGCATTGGGCCGTGATGCAACGACCTGTGTAGAAGTTTTTACACCTGGTTAAGGAATGTCTGTGTTTTGATAGGGAATCAATTTTTCCAACGGCGTATACAAATGAACCGCAAAGACACAAAGGACGCAAAGAAAGGCAATCTATACAGATGGCTACTTTGTACAATGACTTCCCAGAATACTTTGGGTTTTGTACCAGATAGGTTTCTTGACGCCCTGTGCAAAGTGACGTACACTCGTCGCGTGCGACACACAAGGAACGATCACACATGCCGTTGATCAAGCGTGCGAGGATGCCCCGCCGTGAACCGCTGACGAATGAGGTCAGGCCGGGGGTTGTGCGCTGCCTGTAATTAAGGATGTGTCTGCCAACTGCAATTCAAACGGCTAACCCTGACCTCAATCGAGATTGAAGCAGGGTTTTTTCATGCCTCTTGCCAGACAAGCACTCGGCAGGAGACTCACAGGGATCATCTACAAAGGGGCACCCAATGGTCGAAAAAATTCGCGTCGGCGTCTATGGCGCATCGGGCTATGCGGGGCTGGATCTGGTTGAGATTCTTGCCAAACATTCGCAGGTGAAACTCGTCTTTGCCTCTTCCAATACCTATGCGGATCAAGCGGTTGCAGGCACGGATTTGCATTACATCCCCTCGGAAGCGGCGGACATGTCCGCTGTCGATCTGGTGTTTCTGGCGCTGCCGCACCTGACCTCGGCGCAGTTTGCGCGTAAGGCGATTGATGCAGGCTGCCGCGTGATTGATCTGTCGGCGGATCTGCGCCTGAAGACAGCGGAATCCTACAAGCAGTGGTACGGCCATGAGCATCCGCACCCGGAACTGCTGCCTGTGCCTTATGGCCTGCCCGAACTGCACCGTGACGAGATTCGCGGCGCAAAGGTGGTGGCTGCGCCGGGGTGCTATCCCACGACGACGCTCTTAGGCTTGTATCCGCTGCTCAAAATCCAGGCGATTTCGCCCGATGCGCCGATTATCGTGGATGCCAAATCTGGCGTGAGCGGTGCGGGCCGCACCCCCAGCGACAAGACCCATTTTGTCGAAGTCTTCGGCAATCTCTCGCCCTACAGCACCGGACGCAAGCATCGCCATGTCGGGGAGATCGAGCAGGAGATCATGCAGCTTCAAGAGCTGAACGATCCGCTGATCTTCACGCCGCATCTGCTGCCTGTGGATCGTGGTTTGATGGCGAGTATCTACGTACAACTTCATTACAACATCACGTCTGATAAAGTCTACAACCTGTATCAGGACACCTATTTTGATGAGCCGCTGGTGACGGTGCTGCCCTCCGGCGAAGAGGCCACACTGCATCATGTCGTCCGCACCAATCGCTGCGTCATCAGCGTGAATCCGGTGGGCGAACGCTATGTGCATATCACCAGTGTGACCGACAACCTGCGGAAAGGCGCATCCGGTCAGGCGGTACAGTGTATGAATCTGATGTATGAATGGCCGGAAACAACGGCGCTCCTCTAAAGGCATGATGATGATTGCACCGATTGTCCTCAAAATTAGCGGGCATGAGCTAGACGACGCCGATTATCTGCGTGAGTTTGCCGCTGTGCTGGCGCAGCAGGCGCAGCCTGTGATCATCGTGCATGGCGGCGGCAAAGAGATCAGTGCGCTGCAAACTCGCCTGGGCATTGAGCCGCGTTATGTGGATGGCATCCGTATCACCGACGCTGAGTCGCTGGCCCTCGTCGAGATGGTGATGTGTGGGTCGATCAATAAGCGCTTGGTGCGGACATTCCTCGCGGCGGGTGTGCAGGCGATTGGCCTGAGCGGGGTGGATGGTGGCACTGTGCAGGCCGTCAAAATGGCGCATCCGACAGTGGATATGGGCTTCACAGGGCAAATTGTCCGCATTAATCCGAAGCTGCTCCAGGTGCTTCTCGATCAGGGTTACACGCCCGTTTTATCGCCTGTATCGCTCGGCGAAGACAGCTCCTACAATGTGAATGCCGATACTGTCGCGGGCGCGGTGGCAGCAGCAGTCGGCGCAAGCCGCGTCATCTTCATCAGCAATGTGCCGGGCGTGATGAAAAATGGCGTCGTCATTCCCACGCTCACTCACACCGAGGTCGAAGCGCTCATTGCCGATGGCACGATCAATGGCGGCATGATCCCAAAAGTGCGGACAGCCCTGGAAGCGCTCACGTCCGGCATCAGGCAAAGCGTGATCACCAATTTGGCCGGATTGCAGAGCACAGGTGGCACAGTTTTTAGCGCGTAAATGTGTTTGTAGGGGCATGATGTATCATGCCCACTTTCTCGTAAAATAACATCGAATAGGAGATAGGAATCCTTAATGACAGACATCACCAGTACCGCTCTTCAACAGCAAAAAGATTTTCTGCTGCAAACGTATGCTCGCCCTGAGTTTGTCCTGGAGCACGCCCAGGGCATGACCGTGTATGACACCGAAGGCCGCGCCTATCAGGATTGGGTGGCGGGCATTGCTGTGAACGCCCTCGGCTATGGCGATGCCGGGGTGCGCGAGGCGCTCATGCGCCAGATGGAGACGGGCCTCATCCACACCAGCAACCTGTATCACACCATTCCCTCGGCACAGTTAGCCCACAAGCTGGTTGAAAAGTCGTTCGCAGACCGCGTTTTCTTCTCCAACAGCGGCACAGAAGCCAACGAAGGAGCGCTCAAGTTTGCTCGCCGTGTCGCCTATGATTCGGGCAGCACAACCAAGCATGGCATCGTCGCCTTTAGTCATGCCTTTCATGGGCGCACATTGGGGTCATTGTCGATCACGCCCAAAGACAAGTATCAAGTGCCGTTCAAGCCGCTGCTGGCCGATGTCGCCATTGGTGAATACAACGATATTGAGAGTGCCAGAGCGCTGATCAATGATGACACCTGTGCCGTGTTCCTGGAACCAATCCAGGGTGAAGGCGGCATTCACGAAGCCTCGCATGAATTTTTGCGGGCGGTGCGTGAGATGTGCGACGCGCATAAAGCTATCCTGATTTTTGATGAGGTGCAGTGCGGCGTGGGGCGCACGGGCGATCTATGGGCACATGAAGCCAGCGGCGTCACTCCGGATATCATGACTCTGGCGAAACCCCTGGCGGCGGGCTTCCCGATTGGGGCCATCCTGGTCAAGCAGTTTGTGGCCGATCATATCAAGCCCGGCGATCATGGTTCGACGTTTGCAGGCGGCCCGGCCACAACCGCCGTCGCCGCCTATGTGCTCGATAAAATCAGCGATCCGACCTTCTTGCTGCATGTGCGCGAGACGGGCGATTATCTGAAAGAACGCCTCACCGAACTCAACAGCCCGCTGATCAAAGAGGTGCGCGGACGCGGCCTGATGGTGGGCGTGGAGATGACGATTGATGTCACGCCGATCATCAATGCCGGATATGAGCAGGGCCTGCTGCTCGTCAATGCCGGGGTGGATGTCATTCGCCTTGTGCCGCCGCTGATTGCCACTCGTGATGATGTCGATAACCTTGTTGTCCGCTTGACCACTATTCTGGAGCAAATGCCCCATGCTTGATGTGAAACTGACGATTGATCCGGTCAAAGGATTCCGCGTGGCGGGCATTCACGGCGGCCTCAAAGCTGATAATGCGCTCGATATCGCCCTGATTGTGTCTGATCGGCCCTGTGCGACGGGGGCCGTGTTCACCACCAATCGCGTTAAGGCCGCGCCTGTGCTGCTGTGCCAGCAGCGCTTGAAAGATGGGGCGGGCGGTATTCGCGCTGTCTTCGTCAATACCAAGTGCGCCAATGCTGCGACGGGCGCGACGGGCCTCTCCAACGCTCAAAAGGTAACGGAATGGGTCGCTGAGAAAGCCCAGATCAAGCCGGAACAGGTCTTGATGCTGTCAACGGGCGTGATTGGCACACAGCTCCCGATGAGCAAGATTGAACCCGCTGTCGAGCAGGCGTATAAAGCATTGGGCCAGAATTGGAACAATACGGCGCAGGCCATCATGACGACGGACACCCGCCCCAAAATGGCCTCGGTACTCATCCGCACCTCCAGCGGTGAGTACACCATCGCGGGCATTGCCAAAGGGTCGGGCATGATTGCGCCGAATATGGCGACCATGCTCAGTGTGATTGTGACCGATGCCAAGATGAACCCGGCCCAGGCTCAATCACTGCTCTCAAGTGCCTCGCAGCTCACCTTTAATCGCATCGTGGTCGATGGTGACACCAGTACCAATGACACGGTGATTCTGATGGCGAGTGGGGCCAGCGGCGTGCAGCTTGATTCGGCGACGGAGATGCTGCAATTCCAGCAGGCGCTCACGGCGGTGTGTGCCTCTCTCGCTAAGGCGGCTGTGCGCGATGGTGAGGGCGCGACCAAATTCATCACCCTCGATATTCGCGGTGCGGCCAGCGATGCCGATGCTCATACGATTGGCAACACAATTGCTGCGTCACCGCTGGTCAAGACAGCCTTCTTTGGCAACGATGCCAATTGGGGTCGTATTATCGCGGCGGCAGGGCGGGCTGGGGTGAATTTCGACCCGGACAAGGCCAAGCTGCATATGGTCAAAGGCGAGGCGCTTGCCAAAGACGATCACAGCCAGGAGATTCCGGGCCTGCTGCTGTTTGAGAATGGGATGCCGACCAAGTACAAAGAGGCCGATGCCACCGCGACGATCAAAGAAACAAATATCTATGTGACGCTGGACTGCGGCGTGGGCAGCGGGCGGGCCATCGTCTGGACGTGCGATCTCAGCCATGATTACGTCGATATCAACGGCAGCTATCGCTCGTAACCGGAGTTCTGGATCGTATTGTTTATGGAACCCCTCACCTCCCAGCCTCCTCTCCCACAGGGGGCGAGGAGGAGCACAAAAGCCCCTCTACCGCGCAGTGGGAGAGGGGTTGGGGTGAGGGTCAAAAGACAAATATATTTCGCAAAATTTTTCTTTGTGTTGTGTCGTCAAATAGAAATAAGGTCTTTTATGGCAAAAGGCGCACTCGTCCTGGAAGATGGACAGATATTCACGGGCGTGGGGTTTGGCGCAGAGGGCGTGCAGACGGGTGAACTCGTCTTCAACACGTCGATGACAGGGTATCAGGAAATTCTCACCGATCCGTCGTATCACAAGCAGATTGTCACGATGACCGTGCCGCATGTGGGCAATACGGGTATCAATCTCGAGGATGTCGAATCATCGCGTATCTGGGTATCTGGCTTTATCGTGCGCTCCCTCAGCTCCGTTGTGAGCAATTGGCGCAATCATGGTGATCTGAGCGGCTATCTGCGTGAGCAGGGCGTCGTTGGGGTGAGCGATGTGGCGACACGGGCGCTCGTCCAGCACATTCGTACAAAAGGCGTGATGCGGGCGGCAGTCGCGCATGGCGAAGCGGCGCATGATACCGATGCGCTTTTAAAGATGGCATTGAACTCGCCGGATATGAGCGGTTGGAATCTGGTGGATGAGGTGACGTGCGCCGAGCCGTATCACTGGAACGCGCACAGCGATCCGCAGTGGTACGTGAACAATACATGGCAGGCGGACGGCCCGCATATTGTCGCCTATGATTTTGGCATCAAGCAGAATATCTTGCGTATGATGACGGATCGCGGTTTGCGCGTGACCGTTGTTCCATCGCATATGCCCGCAAGCGAGGTCTTGGTGCTCAATCCCGCAGGCATCTTCCTGAGCAATGGGCCAGGCGATCCGGCGGCTGTGACCTACGCGATTGACAATATTAAAGGGCTGCTCGGCAAAGTGCCTGTGTTCGGGATTTGCCTGGGGCATCAGCTTCTTGCGCTGGCGCTGGGCGGCGAGACGGAGAAGATGCGTTTTGGGCATCGCGGCGGCAATCAGCCCGTGAAAAATCTGCTCACGAATACCGTTGAAATCAGTTCGCACAATCATGGCTTTGCGGTCACATCGGACAGCGATTTGTCGGGCGGAGAAGTGACGCACATCAATCTCAATGACAATACGATTGAGGGGCTGCGCCACAAAGAACTGCGGGCGTTCAGCGTGCAGTATCATCCGGAAGCCTCGCCCGGCCCGCACGACTCGCTGTATTTGTTCGATGAATTCGTTGAGTCGGTCAAGACTCATGCTACGCTAGAGAAATAGATGGAAGACGATTGAGGGAATATCATGACCGCTGAATCTCCTGCTTTTGAGATACAACTGAAGAATCAGGTCAAAGAGCTTGTGACCCTTCTTTTGACACGTCCCATCACCGAAGAGATCGCCCTCCAGGTCGAGACCTATGAAGGCTTTGAAGGACTTGATATCGTTGATGGGGAGTGGGTTGGCTTGTTCGAGGAGAAGGATGAATACGCGGGCGGGGAAGAGCATGGCACAATCGAATTCAGACTTTTGCTTGCAATCGGCAACCATGTTGTTAAAAATCAATTGGGCCGCGTTTACCCAGGAGATACAGATTTTGTACTTCAGGGAGATGCTCAGAATCTTAAACTTGTCCGTCGTCCTGATGTATCGTTTGTCTCCGCAAAGCGCGTGAAAAAGACACAAGGCTTCATTTACGCCTCTCCCGATATCGCCGTAGAAATCATTTCACCTACAGAACGTCCAGGCCCTATTCTCAAAAAATTGAGCGAATACTTGACCTACAACGTCAAGCAGGTCTGGCACGTTTATCCTGCTAAACAAGAACTCATCATCTATATGCCTGATGGATCAAACCAGACTTACAAGCTTGGTGATACCATATCAGGCGGCGATGTGCTGCCAGGATTTTCGCTCAAAGTATCCGAGTTGTTTGAGTAGGATGCACGACATGCCCAACACACTCATTCGCGTGGAATTTGTTGACGCGGCCACACAGACGACCTTTGCCACCACTGACTCCGAGATCAATGCGCTGCCGGAGACATTCGTGCTCAATACGCGGGTGAATATCAACGATCAGGAATGGGAGGTCGTGAAGGCCGAGCCAATGACGCGGGCTGAGTATGTGCAGCAGGGTAAACTCACGCTCACCCTGTCAAAGATCACGATGATGCCCGTCAAGGATATCCTATATACGCTGCCGACGATTTATAACACGCTGCCCGCGATGGAAGAGCGCAATGTCGCCCCTGATGATATTCTGACGCTCGATGCTGATCTGTGGCGCTGTCTGGAGTTCGTCTCGACAGCCCATCAAACGGTTATGGAACGAGAATTTGAGGCGATTGCCATCATCTATCAGGATCACCGTGAGGGGACGGGCTTCAACAGGCTTCATATTCGTAAAATGCCCCAAGCGCCTGTCGCCGGATTGCTGCGTCTGACAGAGCTAAAAGCGCTGTTCGTGGGCGCACAGCCGTTTGAGGCGATTGCTTTTCAGCGGGAACGCGGCGTGGCGAAAGATGTGTTCGCCTTTCGTCATGGGGCCTGGACATTTTATGGCGACCTCAACGGGAATCATGTCCAATCACTGGCCTTAGACCCCAGGCCGCACGAAGACGCTTTACCGCTCGATCCGATCTTACAGCTCATGCGTATGTACGATCTGCTCCTGGTTGATTGGATCAACGTCAACGCAATGCCCTACCAGGATGCCAACATTTACCTGAAATAGATGCAACAGCCATAAACATTCACGACAGATTGGCCTGAAGAACACTATGCCCCAACGCACCGACATACACACCATCATGATTATTGGCAGCGGCCCGATTGTTATCGGGCAGGCGTGCGAATTCGATTACAGCGGCGTTCAAGCCTGCAAAGCCCTCAAATCGCAGGGCTACCGCGTCGTGCTGGTCAACAGCAACCCCGCGACGATTATGACCGACCCGGAATTTGCCGACGCCACCTACATTGAACCGCTCACCGTCGAAATCTGTGAGCAGATCATCGCTCATGAGCGGCCTGATGCGCTGCTGCCAACCGTCGGCGGCCAGACAGCCCTCAATCTTGCGATTGCGCTGCAAGAGGCGGGCGTGCTTGATCGTTATGGCGTTGAACTGATTGGCGCATCGCTCAACAGCATTCGTCTGGCCGAAGATCGCCAGCTTTTCAAAGATGTCATGACCGAGATCGGCCTCAGATCGCCGCAGAGTGAAGTCGTCAGCAATGTTGAGGCGGCGCTAGAATTCGTCAAAGTCATCGGCTACCCGGCGCTGATTCGGCCCTCCTTCACGATGGGCGGCTCAGGCGGCGGCATCGCTTATAACGAGAAAGACCTGCGTGAGATTGTGGCACGCGGCGTGCGCCTGAGTCCGCTGGGGCAGGTGCTGCTCGATAAAAGCCTGATCGGGTGGAAAGAATACGAACTGGAACTGATGCGCGATGCCAAAGGCAATTTTGTCGTCGTCTGCTCGATTGAGAATCTCGATCCGATGGGCGTGCATACGGGCGACAGTATCACCGTCGCCCCCGCCCAGACGCTGACGGACAAAGAGTTGCAGCGCCTGCGGAATATGTCGCGCCAGATTTTTGATCGCATCGGCATCACAACGGGCGGCGCAAACGTGCAGTTTGCCATCAATCCCGCTAATGGCGATGTCTATGTCATCGAAATGAACCCGCGTGTCTCGCGCTCCTCAGCGCTGGCGAGCAAGGCGACGGGCTTCCCCATCGCCAAAATCGCGGCGCTGGTGGCGGTGGGCTATACGCTGGATGAAATCCCCAATGATATCACCCGCGTCACCCCCGCCAGCTTTGAGCCATCGCTGGATTATGTCGTGGTGAAAATCCCGCGTTGGGATTTCCGCAAATTTGCCGGCGTCGATCAAATCCTGGGGCCGCAGATGAAAGCGGTGGGCGAGGTCATGGCGATTGGTCGCACCTTCCCCGAAGCGCTGCAAAAAGCGATTCGGGCGCTGGATGTTGGCGTGATGGGCTTGGGCAGTCAGGATTTTCCCATCGACTCACTGGCGACGCTGCATATTCCGACAGCGCAGCGCTTGTTCCAGGTGGCGACAGCGCTGCAAAATGGCGTGTCACAGGCCGATGTGATCGCGCAGACGCAGTTCGATCCCTGGTTCGTGCAGCAGATGGCCGATACCATCCATGTCCACGAGACGCTTCTGGGCAGCGGGCGCACCTTGACGGATATCAGCGCCGCCGATATGCGGACGCTCAAGCAGTACGGCTACAGCGATGCCTATCTCGCCAAACTGCTCGACACAACCGAGGTGGCGGTGCGCTCACGTCGCAAAGACCTGGGCGTGATCGCCAATTTTTACCGCGTCGATACCTGTGCGGCGGAATTTGAGGCGCGTACCCCTTATCTCTACTCCACCTATGAGCAGGGTGATGAAGCCGATCCGACCAATAAAAAGAAGGTCATGATCCTGGGCGGCGGGCCGAACCGCATCGGGCAGGGCATCGAATTCGATTACTGCTGCGTCCATGCCTGCTTCGCCCTGCGCGAGATGGGCTATGAGACGATCATGGTCAACTGCAACCCGGAGACGGTGAGCACCGATTATGACACGGCAGATCGTCTCTACTTTGAGCCGCTGACGGCGGAAGATGTCATGAATATCGTGGATCGTGAGAAGCCGATGGGCATCCTCGTGCAGTTTGGCGGCCAGACGCCGCTCAACATTGCGCGGGCCTTAGAAGATGCGGGCGCACCCATCATCGGCACGTCCGTCGATACGATTGATCTGGCCGAAGATCGGGAACGCTTCAACGTGCTCATGAAGCAGTTGAATATTCCGCAGCCGCCCGGCGCAACGGCCAGCACCCGCGAAGGCGCTCTTGCAGCGGCGCACGAAATCGGCTATCCGGTGCTGGTGCGTCCGAGCTATGTCCTGGGCGGGCGCGGCATGGCAATCGTCTTTGATGACGAGGCGCTGACGGACTGGTTGAATACGCATATCGAATGGAATGAGCACCCGGTCTTGATCGATAAATTCCTTGATGATGCCTTTGAAGTTGATGTGGATGCGCTGTGCGATGGCGAACGGGTCGTCGTTGGCGGCATCATGCAGCACATCGAAGAAGCGGGCATCCACAGCGGCGACTCGGCGTGCGTGCTGCCCCCCTACAAGATCACAAATTACCATCTCGATATCATCAGCGAATACACGCAGGAAATCGGGATGGCGATGGGCATCCGGGGGCTGTTCAACATCCAGTTCGCGCTGCAAAACGAAGAGATTTACGTCCTTGAGGTCAATCCGCGTGCTAGCCGTACTGTGCCGTTTGTGAGCAAGGCGACGGGCAAGCCGCTGGCGCAGTATGCCGCCCTCATCGGCGTGGGACGCACCCTGCATCAATTGGGCTTCATGGAGCAGCCGGAGGTCGATGGCTTCTTCGTCAAGGAGGCGGTGCTGCCCTTCCAGAAATTCCCTGGTGTTGATGCCCGTCTGGGGCCGGAGATGCGCTCAACAGGCGAGGTCATGGGCCATGCCAGCACCTTCGGTCACGCCTTCCTCAAGGCCGAGATTGCCGCCGGAATGCCCCTGCCGATGGAAGGCACGATTTGCATCAGCGTGAACGATATGGACAAAGCCGCCATGATGCGGATGGCCCGTGAGTTCCACGAATTGGGCTTCCAGATTGTGGCGACGGATGGGACAGCGGATTGGTTCAACAAGTACGGTGTCCCCACCACGCGCATTAACAAGGTGGGCCAGGGATCACCCAATATTGTCGATGCGCTGCGGGCTGGAGAGATTCAGCTTGTGGTCAATACACCATTGGGGGCGCAAGCATACGACGATGGCGCAATTATAAGAAGTACGGCGTATCAAGTCGGCGTGCCCCTGGTCACGACGATGAGCGCCGCCGCTGCAACATTACAGGGAATCAAGTCACGCCGCCGTAAGCCCTTCAAGGTGCGGAGTCTGCAAGCGCATCACATGATCGAAGACCCGACCTCACGCTAAACAATCCCCTCACCCCAACCCCTCTCCCACTGCATGATAGAGGGGCTTATAAAGGCATAAAATCGTAATCATTCACCTACCCGTGAGAATCGTGGGTAGGTAGGGGCAGGATGCATCCTGCCCACGTTGAATCCCCCATAAATCAATCAGGGCGCGATACATCGCGCCCCTACAACCGCCTTCATCGCATGGATAGCTGAATAATTACTAGGGAGCCTCACTATGTCGCCAATTGTTGGCATGGACTTCGGAACCACCAACTCAGGAATGGCCGTCTATGATGGTCAGCGTCTGCATACCCTCCCTTTAGAAGGCCAGAGCGGGGTCAGCCCGACAGCCCTGTACATCACCAATGACCGTGAAGTCTTCATCGGACGCGAGGCGATTGACACCTACTATCGCCATAATCTCAATCGTCCGAGCAAAATGCAGCGCGTTTGGGTCGGCGAAATCGAGCAAACATTCGCTGATGTTGGGACGTTCATCAAAGATGTCTACATTGAGAAGGATATTTACTCGCCGGGACGCCTGTTTCTGTCGTTCAAGATGGGCCTCGCCAGCGCGGAGTATGTCGGCACACTCGTCGGCAGCTACTTTTTCACCCTCGAAGATATCATTGCCACTTACCTGTACACCACCCGCCGCCGCGCCGAGGCACAGCTTGAAACCGATCTCGATACAATTGTGCTGGGCTGTCCGGTGCGTTACTCAGACAAGGTGGAGGCCGATGCGTTTGCCCGTGAGCGCATGATTCAATCGGCCTTTCGCGCAGGCTATAAAACGGTCTACATGCAGTATGAGCCGCTGGCAGCGGCCACCTATTATGAATCGACACTCGATCACGATGAGAATGCCCTGATTTTCGATTTTGGTGGTGGAACGCTTGATATCAGTGTGCTGCGCCTGGGGCATGAGCGCCAGATTATGGCAAACGGTGGCATCCCTATCGCGGGCAATGTCTTCGATACGCGCATCGTGCGGGCCAAAATGCCGCAGCACTTTGGCGAAGGCGAGGGCTATTATTCCAGCGGCAAAAAGCTGCCCATTCCTGCCCGCTACTATGAAGCCTTCGCCAGTTGGCAGGATATTCTCGCGTTGCAAATGCCCGATGCCATCGCCGCCCTGCATCAGATCGCCCCGAAAGCGCAGAATCCGCAAAAAATTCATGCCCTCATCAGCCTCATCAGCGGGCAGTACGGCCTCAAAATGTATGATGTGGCGGAGGCCGCCAAAATTCAGGTGTCGCAGGTGGATCGCACACCGCTAAACTTCGATGGTAAAGGCTTTCGCATCCGTGATACCCTCAGCCGCAGCGAGTTTGAGCGCTTCATTCGGTCAGATATTCATGCGATTGCGGATCGTCTGGACAGCGTGATCAGCGCCTCCGGCCTCAAGCTGCATCAGATTGACAGCGTGATTCGCACAGGTGGCTCGTCGGAAATCCCGGCCTTCATCGATATGCTGACGCAGCGCTTTGGGGCGGAGAAGGTCAAGGCCGTCGATATTTTTGGCAGCGTGACGTCGGGCCTGGGCTTCGTCGCCCATGAGATTATGAACGGAACCAGCCCGCTCACCGCCTATCACAGCGACATCAGCCGCATGATGCAGCGCATCAGCAAAGATGTGCCGCTGGTCGATCTGGATCAGCTCACGCGGCTGATTGACTTGAAGGAGACGCGCAGCAGTGCGACAGGACAGGAGAATATCCTCATCCTGCGTGATCCTGAGCAGGCCCTTCATGCCATCTCCTACGACTTTGAGACACCTGCTGTCTTCCTATATGCGGCGGACGAGGTCTCAACCCTGATTCCAGCGGATGATCGGCTGCTGCTGCTCACCACTGAATATCGCGCTGTCTCACGCACGGCCCGCCAGTTGGCCGAACTCACGACGATTGGGGTCAAGCTAGAGGGGTTGGAGGATTTCACGGGCAACGCCTTCGGGCGCGAGACCGTGTGTGCTATTGTCCCGCTGGCGGATATGCCGCCGAGCGACGATGTGCTCATCCTCTCCACACTCGGCTATGCCCGCCGTATGGACGGGGCCAAACTGCTCGAACGTCTCGCACAGCCTGTGTCATACGCTCTGCCTCGTCTGCGCGGCTACCCGATGAGCCTGGTGCGGCTGCCGAGCGGCGGCGAAGTGCTCATCTTGTCGCAAGCGGGGCGTATGGTGCGGTTTCCCGTCGATCAGATCGGGCGCACAGAACTGCGGTTGCTGACTGTGCCGATGAAAAGCGGTCTTGCCGCTGCGCTCGGTCTCCCCGCGCCAATGGAGATACTCGTGGTCACAAAATCCGGCTACGTAATCCGTCTCAACACGACTGATATCCCGATGACGACGGAGGCCAACACAACGGGCGAAAAAATCCTCACCCGCACACAGCCCGTCGCTATGCGGCCTTACCATGCCGAGTGTTCGTATGCGCTCCTCACCTCTCAGAGAGTCATTCCGCTGACCACTGAACAGATCAGCGCCTGGGATGAGCAGCAGCCTCTCGTCCGCCTGGGCAAAGGGGAGTCGGTGTGTGATCTCGTATTGCGATAGGCTGCTCTCGTATGGGCCGATATAGTCTTCATGGTGGCAAATTCACTTGAGAATGATGGGATGTGACAAAGAGGCCACGATTATCGGCTCCTGTCCCGGGCTATCGTCATTCAAGGCTGATCGACAGGACTTGCTTTTCAGGAAATTCCATACCCCATAAACCCTGCGACGAGGAATCGATATCTGTCTGTATCTCTGCCGTCAGGCTTCGGGCGATATCTTCTAACGCCGCACAGGAGAGGCTTTCGAGCCGTCCCAGACATCGATTAAACGTCTGTCCCTTGTGATGACGATAGGCATACCAGTCGCCCTCACCGCGTTCACGCGGCTCTTTACGCAGCGTGAGATGCCCATGCTGGCCTTCAAACGCAAAGGCGGACAGATGACGCACTTCTCTCTGTAAGGTGCTGTCCATCTGAATAGAGATAAAGAGCGACTGCTCTGTATACAACTGATACAGGTTCTCTTCGGGCGACCAGATCAGCGCCGTCTTCGCAACTTTTGGCATTATCACCTCGTCACATCAGCCCAACATGTGTGTGAGTTTGGAATAGAGGTCTTGGAGAGGATTTGGATCATTAAATCCATTTTATCACGTATTGTGTCAGAGAGGCAGCAAAAATAGAACGAGTTTTCTTCATATATCAAAACATAAGCTGGAATTTTGATTGAAGGGCAAAGTGATCTCAAGGATGAACGACCTTTGAAACCGCTTTACGAGAGGACGAAAGACGTGTGAACTCCTATCATGCCTGATGCTATGACTTTTCCTTCGGACTCACTGTCACAAATTCCGCCGAAACATAGCCCACGTCGTCATTGTAGGAAATCTTATACCAGCCGCTGACCTCCTCAAGGATGACGAATGACATATTCGGGCCAATTGCGCCAATCGATTTTTGTGTTACATCAGGGCCGCTTCGCACATTGATGACATCATTGGGCGTTAAAGAGACGAGCGGCGTCCTGGGTGTAGCGGTAAGTTCGGGTTGATTCACAAAGGTTTCTACCAGCAGGTCGTTGATCGCGGCCTCGGTTTTATCGTAGGCCCCTTCACCAATCTGCTTATAGCGAATCATGCCTTGTTTATCGATCAGGTACATGGTGGGCCAGTAAAGCTGTCCATAGGCCCGCCATGTTGCCCCGTCGTTATCCATGCCAATCGGATAGGTGACGTTTAAGCGCTGTGCAGCAGCGGCAATATTTTGCAGATCGTGCTCATAGGGAAATTCTGGGAAATGAATGCCAATCACAATGAAGCCCTGATCACGATAGTCGTCATACCATGATTCGATGGAGGGCAGGGTGCGGACGCAGTTGATGCAGCTATATGTCCAGAACTCCAATAGGATGACATGTCCTCGCAAATCCTCTAAGCGCAGCGGCGTTGTACTGTTCAACCATGCCAGGCTCGCAAGCTCTGGGGCTGCTCCCTTATTCGGCAAACTGGACACGTAAACCTCCTGAGAAGGGGTTGGGGTGGATGAGAGAGTTGATTCAGCCTTCGCTGTGGCACTTGGCTGAATATTCTGTGCTGCAAGCGGAAAAACACTGAGCATCAATCCTGCAAAGACAGTGATGATAGCCATCCATGCAAGTCCTAACGGGGGCAAGATACGCCGTTGAATCATGGGGATTATCTCTTTCAATTTTTATAGCGGAAGGTATAAACAAGTGATTTTGACTTGACATAGGATGAGGTCTATGAGCTTTTCATCCTGACAGTGCCTTATCAAGAGATGCCTTGTTTATCCTGCTATCGTAGTCGCAATGTCTTACGACATTATCACCCCAGCCTGTGCTGCGTTGGTCATCGGGCGATGTTGCTCAGGCAAGGCTATGGCAGAGCGGTGGGCCAATGATATATCATGCGCCCTACAGAAGTTCTTTCGAGATGTCTTATAAGGCCAATGTATGAATCGCGCCGGAAGTGTGCTCATTGTTGATGATGAAAAGACGCTGCGAGAGGTCGTGCGGCGCTACCTGGAATTAGATGGATTTCAGGTCTGGGAGGCCGAAACCGGGCCGGAAGCGCTGGAACGTATTGCGGCAGGTCGCCCGGATCTGATTTTGCTCGATGTCATGCTGCCCGGATTGGATGGGTTTGCGCTGGCTCGTCGTCTCAATGCCGAAGCTACGCCAAACGCGCCTGCCATCCCGATCATCTTTCTGACCGCCCGTAAAGATGAGATGGATCGCATCGCAGGCTTTGACCTGGGGGCCGATGATTACGTGACGAAGCCGTTCAGCCCACGCGAGTTGGTGGCGCGGGTGCGGGCGGTGTTGCGGCGCAGCGGTGGGCTGGCCCAGGGCGATACGCCGCTGGAAATGGGACGCCTGGGGATTGATCCACGCAGCCGCACCGTGACGCTGACCGGACAAACGGTGGCGCTGACGGCCAAAGAATTTGATCTGCTCTGGTTTCTGGCGCGGCATCCGCAGCAGGTGTTCAGCCGTACCCAACTGCTCGATAATGTCTGGGGCTATGAGTTTTATGGCGATGAGAGCACCGTCACGGTGCATATCCGCCGCCTGCGTGAAAAGATTGAGCCGGACGCCAGCAAGCCAACCTATATTCAAACCGTCTGGGGCATCGGCTACAAGTTCGATCCACCGGAAAGCGCCTGAGTGTTGACCTGTCAGGGCGAGTTGTCCCGATAGTCACTTCGTGAGAGAGGGAAGTCAGCCTTGCGGTGGTCACGGATCATCTGATGCGCTACCCAATTTTCGCGTTGTCTGTTGTAATATAGCAGGGGATTATCACACACGGAGAGACACACATGGCGTATCTGGTCACGGGCGGCGCGGGCTTCATCGGCAGCCATGTCGCGGAAAAATTACTCGCACGCGGCGATGAGGTCATCATCTTTGATAACTTCAACAATTATTATGATCCCGCTCTCAAACACGCCAATATTGCGCGTCTTGCGCCCTACAAAGCGGGCCTCAGCGTTGTTGAGGCGGATCTGCGCGATGCCGATGCGGTGCAGAAGACCTTTCAGACTCATCGCATCACACGGGTGGCGCATCTGGCAGCGATGGCAAACGTCCGCAGCAGCATCAATCAGACGCCGCTCT
>Ga0105044_10001339_pt1 | contig 32677 bp, 29 predicted proteins | sample MAT01_FD_78092 | JGI IMG/M metagenome (GOLD analysis project Ga0105044, IMG submission 78092) | Freshwater microbial communities from Lake Fryxell liftoff mats and glacier meltwater in Antarctica - MAT-01 | ecosystem: Environmental > Aquatic > Freshwater > Ice > Liftoff microbial mat | place...
GAGCAAGCTAGAGCCAGAATGCGAAGTCCGATTGATTTGTCCTACTCATGCTGATCAGCAAGCCTATCTATATCACGAGCTAGGCAATGATTATGCGGTAGAACGAGGAGTGACAGTCTCTATTCTTTTGCAGTGCTTGGAATGGCTGAATCAAGAATGAGACAGTTTGATCTCCTATCTGATCATGCCATCGTCTATCGAGCACTGCTACGGAAACAGTGGATTGATGAAGATACAGGAAGAGTGAAGGCAGATGGGCGCATCCCAGTTTTGCAATAAGTATAAATGCTTAGTGCTACATTGAGGACTGTCCCTCTTTGCCGAGACCATTCATGGATGCTGCTAAAAAAGCCGAAATTCGAGTCCACGCTCGCGCTATCGCCGCTTTGCTGTTTGAAGAAGCCGAGGCTGAGCAGGTGCAGACCCTAGCCAGTATTGAAGAAACGGTTCGCGCCCAGTTGCTTGAGCATGTCAGTCCAGAAATCGGAATTTTTTATCGAAACGAGTAGTGGCACCACCCGTGGACGCCCCCGGAAGCTTGACAGTATCCTCGGACGATTGACCGTGACCGAACAGCAAGCTTAACGCTTGGACATAAAGGCGTACACCCGCTGGAGTCCTTACTTGGAGCGCTGTTGCTTGTTGATCAGTGCCAACGAATCCTATGACTGCGCTGCCGATGATATCGAGGTGTTAACTGGGGTGGCCGTCTCGCATAGCACTCAGCAGCGGCTGGTGCATCGCCAAACGTTTGAGATTCCCTCGGTGGAACACCCGGTCGAGGCTATCAGTATCGACGGGGGCAAAGTGCGGTTGCGGACCCCCAAGGGAGAACTGTGTATCTGGCGAGACTATAAAGCAGTGAATCTTCACAACCGATGTGTAGAAGCATTTTTTCAAGACAACGCCAGTCTCCTCGAGTGGGTGAATGAGCAACCGTTGGCGGAGCGGGTGTTCGGTCTCGGGGACGGTCATGACGGCATTTGGAATCTCTTTGCCCAAGTGGGCACCCCCTCTCAGCGGTGCGAAATTTTGGACTGGTATCATCTGGTTGAACATTTAGGCCAAGTGGGCGGGTCGCTCAAACGCTTGAATCAAGCTCAATCCTTGCTTTGGCAGGGGAAGGTGGACGAGACCTTAGCCCTGTTTGACCCCTTGTCCAAGAAGGCCGCCCGAGACTTTTGCGCCTATCTCCGTAAACATAGTGCTCGTATTGTCCACTATGCCTATTATCAAGCTGAGGGCATCCCGATTGGCTCAGGAGTGGTTGAATCGACCGTCAAGCAAATCGGACGCCGGATTAAGATTTCAGGGGCTCAGTGGGAGAGGGGAAATGTTCCCCAGGTCCTAAAACATCGCTCTGCCTACCTCAATGGGCAATTCTCAACATGAGTCTTACAAGAGTGGGATGCGCCCCTTCCCCCTCACCTCATGCAACGTGTTATGTATTTAGCAAAGTCAGTTGTCTTGGGTGAAAAGACTCACTAAATGCTAAAGATTCGTTCCCCAGATCAACCTTTGCATCAATACTATTCAATAGGGCAACTATACTTCGACCAACTGTGTAAGCTAAGTTCACAGGAACAGCATTACCAATTTGTTTATATTGACTACTCACTGAACCTGAAAAATACCATTCATCTGGGAATGTTTGTACCCTGGCATACTCTCTAATTGTTAGGGGTCTTGTCTCTTCTGGATGACATCTCTCGGTTTGTTTTTGAGCAGGAGAACAGGTAAGAGTCAAGCTTGGCTCATCCCATGAGAGCCGACGTGCCATACCAGTTTTACCACCACCCAGGAAATAACTACCTTGCATATATTCTCTTTGAAGATTGTCCGGCAAATCTCTCCAGTAACCGCCCTGAGGAATATAGGATAGTATTTCTTTTTTTCTCTTAGGGTAAGATTGACCCTCTGATGCTGGCACATCAGTATCATATAGTTCACCAGCCTTCAAAGCATCTTTCAGAACTAATATTCTGTAGTATGGTGATGGCCATTTGAATTTTGCAAACTTAACTAGATCATTTCTAATGCCAACAAAAAATAAACGTTCTCTTTTTTGGGGAACACGATAAAACAGTGCCTTCAGAACTTCTGGCTCAATCAGCGTATACCCTAGATCTGAGATAATTGATTTTATAGTAGACAAAGTTTTTCCATCATCATGATTTAATAAACCACGCACATTTTCACCTAGAAAAACTTTTGGTCTTATTTCTTTTACTGCTCTGGAAAATTCAAAAAATAATGTACCTCTAGTGTCTTCAAATCCCAATTTTTCGCCTGCATAAGAGAATGCTTGACATGGAAATCCACCAGAAATAAGGTCAATATTAATAAATTCATTAAAATCTACATTTTTTACGTCGCCTTGAACAACGTTCCATTTAGGGCGATTAGCTTGAAGAGTCTTACAAGCATCTTCATTAATTTCATTTAAAGCTACTGCATTAAATCCGGCTTTTTCTAACCCTAGAGCAAGTCCACCCGCACCTGCAAAAAGCTCAACTGATAAAAAGTCTCTTACAGGTTTAACATTCAGTTCTTCATCCCAATTGCTTTTCATCATACTTCGTACTTCTTCAAACTGAATTAGTTGAGAAGTTTTATATTCTTTTTTATTTGTAATGGGATTTTGAAAAGGAATTAGTCTTCCACTTTTTTCCCACTTTAATAGCGTAGCCTTTGACACAGAAACTATGTCTGCCAGTAATTCTGCTGAAATCAGATCTGAATCAAACATTGAAATCACTAAATCCTTCGTATTCCCTAAAAGAGAGTAGATAAATACTTTTCAATAAATTGGGATCAATCGCTCTCAACTCTGTAAATACAGAGTTAGACTCTGCCTCAAAATTGCTATCCTCAACAACATCTTGGATTATCAAAGGGAGTTTTTCACACAATTCTTTAAATGCAAATTTGTTGCCAGTTACCAATTCATAAAACTTATCAATAGAAACACGGCGTATTCTTTTATTTGATACAGGTTGACCGTCTAAACTCATTTTCCACATAACATTTTGGCTTCTTCGTGCAATTACTTCTACTAGCAGGCATGTTGCTTTTGAATTAGATAGTAAAGTACTTTGCATTCTCATGTAAGTCTTTTGAGCAGATGAAGAATTCATAGTATTGTGTTTATTTTTCATCTCGACAAAATACATGCGTTCAGTATTAATAATGTCATATCCATGTGCTGGCACTTCCCATCCATGACCAAAATATCGAAATATGTTTTGATGAAAATATCCAATATAATTCGTATTAGATTTATCTATTTGTCTTAACACTTCACTTTCAATTACAAATTCAATATTTTTACGATAAACCCTTGTATCGAATGTCAATTTTATTGGATCTACTAAATTTTTGCTGAATTTAGCTAAGTCAATGCTGAATCTGTATTTATTTACAGTTTCCTTGACGTGATTATAAATATCTTCATTACTTATAAAGCCTAGATTATAATCTCTCATACCCATCTTTTAAATTTATGCGAATACTGATCCCTTCCTTAGAGGATAAGAAAGGCTTGTTTCCCTTAAGAGAAAGTTTGAGTGACTGTAAAATGATGAGTCACAACCCGAGGAAGATTTCTATTCTTATACCTAATTTTGACACATGACAACTCTGGTGCAGCGGATTTCCCAAAGCTGCTTGTGGTGTGGCAAAGGTATCGTTGGAGCCAAAAGCGGCTAAGGCCAAACACACCGCGCTCCCAATAGTGGCGATAGCTAAATTTGCGGTGGGTTTGCATCGTCAGCGTCACCCGATACGGAGACAACTCTAACCACAGAAAGCGAGAGGATGGAATCGCCTGCGTGGGTTCATCTGGCGATAAATTTGCTGACAAAAGATTTCTGGTAGGTAGCCTCTCGGCCATGGTATTGACCATTGCGACATCCACCTCGGGCCGCAGCAAGTGAAAGCGCTGGGGATCTTTCTCATAAAGCGTAGCTGGCGCTTCGACTACAGACCAAAGCGGCAAATCGAGAGCCATTAGCGACAGGCAGACCGTTTTATGGTGTTGGGTCAGCATGGGAAGTGCGGGTGCAGCGGGGTGGAATGCAAAGTTATGGAGAAGATGATCCTAGACTCTTAAAGACCTTAGGTAGGATTGCCCAAAGATGACATCAAGCCAGGAATTTGATGGCATGATAGCGGGGAGCAGTATTAGTAATGACACTGAGGCATGGCCTCGCTGATGACGCTCCCGCTTTGCTTTCGAGTCCAGCTTATTCACCAGCTTATTCCAAATGTTGAATACTCCGGTTCACCTTGCCGAGGCAAATCCTCATCAGACCTTGACCATTGCTCCGCCGCCCGATCTGGCGCTGCGAGGCACGGTACAGATTCCTGGAGATAAGTCGATCTCCCACCGCGCCCTGATGTTGGGGGCGTTAGCGGAGGGGGAAACCCGTATCCAAGGGTTGCTATTAGGGGAAGACCCGCGTAGCACTGCCGCTTGTTTTCAGGCCATGGGAGCCGAGATTTCGGCTTTGAATGAGACGGAGGTATGGGTGCGCGGTGTGGGGTTGGGCAACCTCCTAGAATCCGCCAATGTGCTGGATGCGGGCAATTCGGGTACGACTATGCGGCTCATGCTAGGGATTTTGGCTTCCCATCGGGAGCGTTTTTTTACGGTGACGGGGGATGGGTCGCTGCGATCGCGCCCCATGGCAAGGGTGATTCAACCCCTAGAGCAGATGGGTGCCAACATTTGGAGCCGAGCTAAAGGGTTAGCGCCCTTAGCCGTTAAAGGACAAGCCCTCCGCCCCATCCACTACCGTTCCCCAGTGGCATCGGCGCAGGTCAAGTCTTGCGTTCTCTTGGCGGGCTTGCTCACGGAGGGTAAAACCACGGTTCAAGAACCGGCTTTGTCGCGGGATCATAGTGAGCGGATGCTCCGAGCCTTTGGGGCCACCGTGGAGGTAGACCCGGAAACCTTTGCTGCGTCGGTCATTGGCCCCTGCCAGTTACATGGTCAATCCGTCGTGGTGCCAGGAGACATTAGCTCGGCAGCTTTTTGGCTGGTGGCTGGGGCGATCGTGCCTGGGTCAGATTTGATTGTGGAAAATGTTGGGGTGAACCCCACCCGCACCGGCATTCTCGAAGCATTGGAACAAATGGAGGCCGATGTCACCCGGTTAAATGAGCGCGAAGTAGCCGGAGAACCTGTAGCCGATGTGCGGGTGCGCTACTCTTCGCTCAAAGCCTGCACCCTGGGCGGGGCGATTGTGCCTCGGTTGATTGATGAAATTCCGATTTTGGCGGTGGCGGCTGCTTTTGCCAAGGGAACAACGGTGATTCAAGATGCCGAGGAGTTGCGGGTGAAGGAGAGCGATCGCCTCGCTGTGATGGCGACCCAACTCAGCCGCATGGGCGCGGCAATTACCGAACGCCCAGATGGTCTCGAAATTGTGGGCGGTGCCGCACTCCATGGAGCCGAGGTTGACAGCCACACCGACCACCGGATTGCGATGAGTTTGGCGATCGCCGCCCTCATGGCAAATGGCCCTACGATCATTCACCGAGCCGAAGCCGCTGCCATCTCCTATCCGACGTTTACCACAACCCTTCAACGGCTTGTGGGGGTTGTAAACACCTAAAACCCAGGGAAAAGCAACCGGAGATCTAACCGCAGATCTAATTAGATAACTTGTTAGATAACTGGGCAGGAGAGGCCTCCGATGGTTTTAGAATGGCTGAAGCGCCGGACGGACTAACCGTAAATCTAGCTACGAATCTGGGTATTTTGCCCTTGAACTGGGAATACTTTGGGCAAGTCTAAGTGCAGAGACACTTGACTCCATCTAGTATGTGGCATCGCCTCAAAAATTTCTTTCAGGGATTGACAACCTATCCGATTCTGAGTCCTGATCTGCGTACCCGTCGCCAGGTCTATCAATGGCTGCGTCAGCGTCCTACCCTTAGTTTGGGCGACTGGTACGTTGTGCATGGCAAACCCTCCAACCTTTCCTATGCCATTATTGAGTTTGCCTATCAACGTCTAGCCGACTATTCGGGGCTAGAGTTTGGGCGAATGTTGCCGAGCGATCGCCTCAACGAAGATCTTTGTTGGACAAAGATCTGCTGGTTTGATTGGCACATGGCGCTCTGCGATGACTTTTGCCAATGGTTTGGGGTAGACCTCAGCAACGAAATCCTCAGCCTTCCAGAAACCACCATCGGCGCACTCCTCAAATTCCTAGAAGACCACCGCAAACACCCCCACAGCCACCATCACTCTACCTATTCCTGATTTTCCAGCCACCCCTACAAGGCACCCAATGCGATGGGTGTTATTTACCCGTTAAACGGCGGGGCTAGAGTCTTGATTCCTAATTGATGTCTAATTTCTTAAGTTGATTTCTAAGTTGATTTCTAAATTGATTGCTGGACTACTTCACAAAGTCTTAATGCAAATCATTTGCAAATAGCGAAATTCTGCCGTACTTTAGAGATAGGCAGCTATTGAGTTTAATTCTCAATAGTCTTAGCCTTTGGTCTGTCGGGGCAGGCGCAGATCTCACCACTAGAATGCTAGCTCAAACCACTTCCGGAGAAGCCAGAGATTGTCTGTAACGCGCACGGTACTGTGAGGCGACGGTATCCGAGATTTATCAGAACGAAGAAATTAATGGTGTGAGGACGCAAAAGCTCCTACAAAAGTGGGTTGCATCGAGCTTTTCTGAGCTACGGCTTAAAGCCTAAGCAAATCATTAGCCTCCAAACGTCCAAGCCAGCCTCAATCAAGTTCCAATCACCTCAGAAAAACTTACCTCTAATTTTTTCGATCAATCCATGAACGATACTTCCCCTTCTTCCCACCCCGATCAGTCTACAAATCCCTCCACTGATGATCTCGCGGCAGAGGCATCCCCTCTTTTGTCACAGGCGCTCTGTGTTCGGTTGCCCTTGGGCGATCGCTGGCAAATCCTCAACCAATTAGCCGCCCTAGATGTGACCGCAGCCTGCCACCCCGATGGCAGTTTGCAGGTTGCCATCACATCCCCCCTTGCCGCCATTCAACTGTGGAGCGTCTTACAGCGCGAACACGCTTCGCGCACCCAGCAGCTTGACTGGTTAGAGCGCTGCTGGGCTAACGCGGCCTAATCGATTATGCCCCACTGAACCTTCGTTTTACCCCTAGCGATCGCGTCATCCGTTGCAACCCCCTTTCCTTGACTATTTCTGCGAGCTAACCCCATGAGTAAGTCCAGATGTTCTTCCCTCCCGTTTCAGATCGAAGGTCGTTTCTTGGCGTTTGTGACCAAGGATGGCTACAAGGTCAAAGGGTTGCGCTTGGCCACATCTGCCGGAGAACTTTATATTAAGCTCTCAAAAGAAGCCCGTGCTGCCTGCACCACGCTGCCCCAGCCCGGTCATTGGTTGCAAGTCACAGGCGAACAAACCGTTGACTATAAGGATGGGACGGTGAAGTTTAAGGCTCACCGCTTGATTGGGGTTCCGGTGCCCCAAAGTGCCTCTATGGTCAGTGAGGTGCCGACCGTTTCTATGCCATCCGCTCAGATGGCTGCACCGATCGCCAGAGATGCGACCCCTGCCCATCGTAAAGCAGGGCAGACCGGATGCATCTTGGTGTGCCAAAAATCTGATTGCTGTAAGCGCGGCGGCAAAGCTGTGAAGGCGGCTCTAGAAGCAGAATTGCGCGATCGCCATCTAGATGACCAAATCACGGTGCGGGGCACGGGCTGCATGAAGCAGTGCAAGGCTGGCCCGGCCTTGGTGATGCCTAACAAAACCCGCCACACCCGCGTTCGCCCAGATGATGTTGCGGCGCTTCTTGACCAGTGGACTGTGGGGCAGGCGGTGGGGCAGGCGGTGGGGCAGGCGGTGGGGCAGGCGGTGGCGATCGCCCACTAGCCCATCCCGCGCTAAACTAGCCCCAGAGTAGTTAGTTTCCAGCGCAGGTTAACGGTAGAGCCATGCAAAGTCAGACAGCCAGCAAAAATGTCTTGGGGCAACCGTTGCAGCCATGTTGCACCGATCCCATGACTGGGTTCTTTCGCACAGGCAGTTGTGAGACAGGGCCTCAGGATATGGGCACCCATGTCGTATGCGCCCAAGTCACCGCCGATTTTTTGAGCTTTACCCAGCAACAGGGCAACGACCTGAGCACCCCTAGACCCGAATATAACTTTCCGGGGCTAAAAACGGGCGATCGCTGGTGCCTCTGTGCCTCGCGCTGGAAGGAAGCCCTAGAAGCTGGGGCCGCACCCCCCATCGTCTTGGCCTCTACCCACGAAGCCGCTCTCCGCTACGTCCCGCTCGATGTCCTAAAAGAGCATTCTCTAGACTAGTTTCTCCCAGCTTGGCTTTCTCGATAACGCTCCCATCGGACTCAATCGGGCAGCAAACCCGATACACTGAACCCTATAGGTGATGCAATGTGATGATGGACTCGAATCTGCATTTTGACCGTGCATTTTGTTTGACAATGCATTTTAACAATGCATTTCGAGCGTGCATTTCGAGTATGCACTGCCCATCGGTGTAATTCCCCATGCAGCTCCTATCATGCAATCCCCATCAATGGAGCAAGTATCGTGCTAGACGAACAGGCTAAAAAAACAATGCTGCGGAAGATTCCCCACGGACTCTACATCTGTGGTGTAACGGATGGCAAAGAACAAGTGAATGGCTTCACCGCCAGTTGGGTGATGCAGGGGTCTTTTCAACCGCCCCTCGTAGTGAACTGCGTGAACACCTCCTCGATCTCTCACAGCATGATCCAAGCGAGCAACGTCTTTGCCCTTAGCGTGCTAGGAGCGGAGCAAAAAGACCTAGCCCAAAAGTTTTTTAAGCCCCTCCGACGGGCGGGTAACAAGTTTGAAGATGTAGATTTTTACCTAGGCGAAACGGGTTGCCCGATTATTTCTGACACGTTAGGATACGTAGAATGCCGCGTCATTGGAGCCATTGAGCATGGCGACCACACCGTTTTTGTGGGTGAGGTCATCGCCGCCGGAGTACATCGCGAAGGTGAACCCCTCTTACTCGAAACCACCGGCTGGAATTACGGTGGCTAGAGCTGCCTTAGGTCTGCGCACGCTTCAATAATCGGTAGTGTTCTAGACCTGTAGAAGAAGCTGAAATGGATGAGATGTGGAGCTTTGTGAGGTCTAAGCGGCAATAACGGTGGCTGTGGTCTGCCATCGACCGCCAAGCGGGAAAATGATTGCCTATGTCTTAGCACCGCATGAAGATGCAGCACTCATTGAACTGAAACAGTTATTGCAGCCGTTTGGTTTGCAGCAGTTTTATACTGACCGTTGGGGAGCTTACTTGCGACTGCTTGATACACCGCAACACACAATGGGCAAAGCCAACACACAGAAGTCGAGCGCAAGCATTTGACGTTGAGAATACGCATCAAGCGATTAGCCCGCAAGACAATCTGCTTTTCTAAATCAATTGGGTTGCATAATGCCATGATTGGCCTGTGCATCAATCGGGCGTTGCTGAATCTGGCTATGAAACGGTTTCTGAAAGCCTTGTGGCTTTTTTCCCAAGCTGACGAAATCATAGGGTCATTCAACAACGCCATCAATCGCTATGAGTTTGGGCGAGCTGTTTGACGGCCTCCACAGGTCTAGAACACCACCCCATTCTTCTGTCTCATTTCTATCCCATAGCAGCCAAAGTGGCTAGAGCGTATACATAGTGAGAAGTAACCTTAAAATTAAGGCTATATCGATCAAAGCTGCCACAGCGGTTGCAGATAGTCTCTGCTGGAAATGACACCGCAGAGTGCGCCCCAGAAAGAAATACGCCGTCTCAGCAGACGACCCTATGTATTTAGATTACACAAAAAATGTCTTTAGGTAGCTATAATAAAGGGCTGTGGGTCAAGAGAATCGTCATAGTTCTTTAAAGCCTGCGGACAGATTCCACAGAGCTTGCTCCTGAAGCGTTTGGGTCTTTAGGAAGTCAGTCTGGTCACTAAAATGTATCCTGAATTGGCGTAAATTTTAGTTATCCCGTAGGGTCTATCCATATATTTGAAATTTCTAGGACTAAAGTTTCTGAAAGCCTAGACCTGAAACTGAGGAAAATAGCCGTAAATTGAGTGGCGATGCCTGTGAATGGTGATGAATGCCGAGATTGAGCAAGTGAGTCAGCCACTGAATTGAAATGGGGTGACTCAGCCTTAGACCGGGTGAATATATGGGCCGGGTGAGTAGTGCAATAAAGTCCTTATGGTTCTTGCTGCAGCGGCCACACAATGGTATCAAAATAATTTACAATTATTTAAGAATTGTGGCTATCACCCTAGGTGTTAAGAGGACTGCTACCATTTCCAATGGTTGAAAAATTAGCTTGCGCTAGCCGATCTCCTCTAAAAGCCACTTGAGAGTGGCTAACAACGATTTCCAACGACGTAACAGACAGAGCACATATGAAAGACCTCACGCGCTATCGTAATATCGGCATTTTTGCCCACGTGGATGCGGGCAAGACAACCACCACGGAGCGGATCCTCAAACTTACTGGGAAAATCCATAAAATTGGCGAGGTGCATGAAGGCGCTGCCACCACCGACTTTATGGAACAAGAGCAGGAGCGCGGTATCACGATTCAATCCGCTGCGACTACTTGCTTTTGGAATGATCATCAATTCAACATTATTGATACACCTGGGCACGTAGACTTCACCATTGAGGTATATCGCTCTTTGAAAGTGCTAGATGGTGGCGTCGGTGTTTTTTGTGGGTCTGGTGGCGTTGAGCCTCAGTCTGAAACCAACTGGCGCTATGCCAACGACTCGAAAGTTGCTCGTCTCATCTATGTCAACAAGCTTGACCGAACTGGGGCTGACTTCTTCCGTGTCGTGAAGCAAGTGGAGGCCGTTTTGGCGGCTCGGCCTTTGGTGATGGTGCTACCGGTTGGGGTCGAAGAGGAGTTCTCGGGTGTTGTAGACCTGTTGACTCGCAAAGCTTGGATCTGGGATGACTCTGGGGATCCCCTGGGCTACGAGGTCAAAGATATGCCTGCCGACATGGTAGACCTTGTAGAGGAATATCGTGAGAAGCTCATTGAGACAGCCGTTGAGCAAGACGATGACCTGATGGAGAAGTACTTGGAAGGGGAGGAAATTGACATTGACTCCCTCAAGCGCTGTATTCGCAAGGGGACTATTAGCCTTTCCTTCTTCCCCACCTATTGCGGTTCCTCCTTTAAAAACAAAGGGGTTCAGTTAGTTCTAGATGCGGTGGTTGATTACCTCCCAGACCCAACAGAAGTGACCCCTCAGCCTGAGGTCGATCTAGAAGGGAATGAGACTGGCAATTTTGCCATTGTTGATCCGACAAAACCCTTGCGGGCCTTGGCCTTCAAGATCATGGACGACCGCTATGGGGTGTTAACCTTCACCCGATTGTATTCTGGCACAATCAGCAAAGGCGATACGGTCTTAAATACCGCCACCGGGAAAACCGACCGCATTGGGCGATTGGTTGAAATGCATGCCAACGAGCGCATCGAGATTGATTCGGCCCAGGCTGGTGATATTGTAGCCATCATTGGGATGAAGAACGTTCAGACGGGGCATACCCTGTGTGATCCTAAAAATCCTGCGACCCTAGAACCGATGGTCTTCCCAGACCCCGTTATTTCTGTGGCCATCAGGCCTAAGAAGAAAGGCGACAACGAGAAAATGGGTGTTGCCATTAGCAAAATGGTGCAGGAAGATCCTTCCTTCCAGGTTGAAACTGACCAGGAAAGTGGTGAAACCATCATTAAGGGGATGGGCGAACTTCACCTCGACATTAAGGTGGATATTCTGAAGCGCACCCATGGCGTGGAAGTGGAAGTTGGTAAGCCTCAAGTGGCCTATCGCGAATCGATTACCAAGCGCCTAGAAGATACCTATGTTCACAAGAAGCAATCGGGTGGTTCTGGGCAATATGCCAAGATCGACTATGTAATTGAGTCGGGTGAGCCGGGTTCTGGCTTTGTGTTTGAGTCTAAGGTGACGGGGGGGAATGTGCCTCGGGAATATTGGCCAGCGGTTCAAAAAGGCTTTGCGGCTAGCATCGATAAAGGCCCATTGGCAGGCTTCCCATGCGTTGACTTGAAAGTTACGCTGACCGATGGTGGGTTCCACCCTGTTGACTCATCGGCGATCGCCTTCGAAATTGCGGCTCGTGCGGCCTACCGCCAATCCTTACCCAAGGCTGGCCCTCAGTTGCTAGAGCCGATCATGAATGTAGATGCCTTTACCCCTGATGATCACATGGGCGATGTGATCGGTGACCTCAACCGTCGCCGGGGCATCATCAAATCCCAAGAAACAGGCCCCATGGGCGTTCGCGTCAAGGCGGATGTGCCCTTGAGCGAAATGTTTGGATACATCGGTGACTTGCGTACGATGACGTCTGGTCGGGGGCAGTTTTCGATGTCCTTCTCTCACTATGCACCTTGCCCCACCAACGTAGCGGAAGCGGTGATCAAGGAAACGAAGGAGCGTCAAGCGGCTCTAGCCTAACTACTCTTGCAATGAGGCTGTTCTGAAGGATTTCGTCTCTGTCATGACGGTTCTGCTGTTCAGCCTCATCGGCTTTTCATAGAGATCGGAACGCTTGCTAGTTGTTCTGTCATAAAACCAGATTCAGGTTCCCTGAGTCTGGTTTTTTTAAGGCATGTCTGTTGTAAGAAACTGTGCGAATGTAAGAGGCTGTGTGAAACCGCATTTTTTTCGGCTTTACAGCCTATCGTCGGGGAGGGTGGGTTGAGAGGCGGTATAGGTGCCCGGTTGTTCGGCGGCTTGGGGGAAGGGATCGGGCACCAGTTCTAGTTGGCGATTAGGGGGTTTGTTGGGGGGGCTATGGCGGCGGCGGGATACCCCTTCTTCGGTGGTTTCTTCGGCTATCACTTCGTAGAGGATGGCGCGTTTATCAGCGCTGCCCTTCCGCAAAACGCGCCCTAGCCGTTGGATATATTCGCGGCTAGAACCACTACCTGAGAGGAGGATGGCGATGCTGGCATCGGGTACATCTACCCCTTCATTGAGCACATGGGATACCACCAATGCGGGGTAGGTGCCCTCGCGGAAGTTTTGCAAAATATCGTGGCGTTCTTTCACCTTGGTTTGGTGGGTGATGGCGGGAATGAGGAAGGTTTGGGAGATGCGGTAAACTGTGGCGTTGTCATTGGTAAAGATCAGGGTACGGGCGGGATGGTGGTGTGCTAGGAGGTCGGCCAAAACGCGCAGTTTGCCATCGGTGCCGAGGGCGATCGCCCTGGCTTCTCGGTGCGCTAGCATGGCTCGACGACCTTCGGGCGATCGCGCACTCTGCATCACAAACCGTTGCCACCCTTCTAAACTCCCTAGCCGCAACTTTGCCGTTGCCAAAAACTGATTGCGGGTCGCCATCAGCGCATCGTAGCGTTGCCGCTCCTCCTGGGAAAGACGCACGGCAATTGGCACCACCTCATGCTCAGCGAGGGCATAGCCTGCCAACTCATCTGGGGTGCGATGGTAGACCACCGCTCCTAGAAGCGCATCGAGATCGGTGTGGCGGCCATCGGTGCGATCGGGGGTGGCCGTTAGCCCTAGGCGGTAAGGAGCAATCGAAGATTCGGCGATCGCCCGATTAAAATCACTGGGCAAATGGTGGCATTCATCGCAAATCAGCAACCCATACTGGTTCCCCAGGGCTTCGGCATGGATCGCGGCACTGTCATAAGTCGCCACTAAAATAGGCGTGCGATCCTTCGAGCCACCCCCCAGCAACCCCACTGATTCATCGGGAAACGCCGCCAGCAAATGGGCATACCATTGGTGCATCAAATCGAGGGTGGGCACTGTAATTAAGGTGGAGCGAGGGGTTGCCTGCATGGCCATCTGAGCCAGGTAGGTTTTGCCCGAGGCGGTGGGCAGCACCACGACCCCCTGTCGCCCTGCTGCCACCCAAGCCGCCAATGCCTCCGTTTGGTGGACATAGGGTTCGCGCTGCACTGCCGGACGCAGATCCAGCGGCATAAACCCCTTGGCTTCGTCATGGAGGGGCAAATCTTCCTGCTGCATGGCTTCGATCAGCGCGCGATAGCGATGGGCAGGAACTCGAAACCGCTCTACTCGGTCATCCCACACCGCAAAATCGACCCATGCCTTGCCCCGTGGCGGTGGGTGCAAGATGAGGGTACCTCGGTCATATTTAAGGGTGGGGGTGCGTGCCATGCAACTTCCGGTGATGCGCCTGCTCGTATTCTAAGAATCCTAGAACAAGCTTCGTCAAAAAAATGCCAGAGTGACCCAGTTAACCAGTAAACTGTTGGGGTTCAACTGTCATTCACTCAACCTTAAGACGCTGTGCGAAAAAAGGTTATTGCTGGTAACTGGAAAATGTATAAGACTCGGTCTGAAACCGAGGACTTTTTACAAGATTTTCTCCCCCACCTCGATGAGACGCCCGCAGACCGGGACATCATTCTCTGTGTGCCCTTTACCGACCTGTCGGTAATGTCTCGAAACCTCCATGGGAGTCGGGTGCGCTTGGGTGCGCAAAATGTCCACTGGGCCGCCGAGGGTGCTTACACCGGGGAAATTTCGGCTGAAATGCTCGTAGAATTGAGCGTGCGCTATGTCATCGTAGGGCACAGTGAACGGCGACTATATTTTGGGGAAACCGATGAAACGGTGAACCTCCGCCTCAAAGCCGCTCAAACTGTAGGCATGACCCCCATCCTCTGCGTCGGTGAAACGAAGCAGCAACGCGATGCAGGCCAAACAGAAGCTGTGATTTTAGACCAACTTCGGAAGGATTTGGTGGGGATTGATCAGGGCGATCTCATCATCGCCTATGAACCCATTTGGGCGATCGGCACCGGGGATACCTGTGAAGCCACAGACGCTAACCAGGTAATCGGTGCAATTCGCAAAGAATTGAATAATGCTGATGTTTCGATCCAATACGGCGGCTCTGTCAAACCTGAGAACATCGCTGAGGTTATGGCACAGCCTGAAATCGATGGGGCGCTGGTGGGCGGCGCTAGTCTCGATCCTAAGAGCTTTGGTCAGATTGTGGCCTACTAAGCCCTGGCTAACCCAAGCGGGTTAAAGCTCGATAGCTAAAGTTTAGAAAGCGTCTGGGGATCATCTGATGATCCCCAGACGCTTTTAGTTAGCAGATAGCAGTTCTACTGGAGGGCGATCGCCCTATACATCGAGTCCCTTCACCGTCTGCTCGTGAGGACTCTCTCCATAAGGCTCTAACGAGGGTTTCACTCAGACGGAGGGAAGGTTTCGCGGACGAGGGCACGGGCTTCATCGGGGGTAGTGATGGTGCCATCGAGGGTGGCATCCCGCACGGTATCGATCATCGTTTTGAACCCTTTGCCAGGGCGGTAGCCCAAGTGTTTGAGGTCGTTGCCGTCGAGCAGGGGCGATCGCCCTGACCAATCCACCAAGTAGCGCCAGAGGGTGCGGCGGTGGCTGCGAGGGCTGCGTGCTAGCAGCAAAATCAGGGTTTCGCGGGGGTGGGGCGCGAGGGTGCGGACGATTTGGCTGGGGCGATCGCACACAGCCAACTGAGCAAACAAATTATCTTCCAACTCAGCCAACTGGCTCAGCCGTTCGATGCTGTCAGTGGGCAATTGCAACCCTGCCGCCACTTTGCCCCGATCCGGCGCTGGCAGCTCGGCCAAAATCACCTCCAGCAACACCTGCCAATGCTCTAAGGTGGCCTGGGGATCATAGCGCCGCAGCCAGCCAGCCATGCGCCGCAAGCTCCAAGCCAAATTTGGGGTCAGGCGGAGGCTAGCATGGAGGCACTGGAGCGCCTCTAAATCGGCCAATGATTGTAGCGCTCGGTGCCAGTAGGGGGCTGCTAAAATCAGCTTGAGTTCGCGCTTGAGCCGGGTTTGGAGGGCAGGAGCATGCTCCATTTCGAGCTGGATGCGCGGATAAATACCACTGGCGATCGCATGGCGCACATAGCTCTCCGTTTGGGCATCGAGCTGGAACCCTAGGCGCACGGCAAACCGCACGGCTCGAAAAATCCGGGTGGGGTCTTCGATAAAACTATTGGCATGGAGCACGCGAATGAGGCGATCGCGCAGATCTAACACGCCCCCAAAGAAATCTAGCAGTTCCCCTCGGCGGGGCGAGGTGAGCCGCACCGCCAAGGCGTTGATGGTGAAATCGCGGCGGTAGAGATCTTGGCGAATGGAACTCGCCTCGACTTCAGGGTTGGCGGCGGGGTAGGGATAAAATTCGGTGCGCGCCGTGGCAATATCCACCCACAACGAATCGAGTTGGGGGTCTTGGTGCCACAGCAGCGCTGCTGTTTGAAACCGCCCATGCACTTGTAGCTTGGCCGCCGGATAAAACGCCTGCAACTCCTTGGCCAAATCGACCCCAGCAGCTTGGTCGGCGGCTTGGTGGCAACCGTCTACCACCAAGTCAATGTCATCAAACAAGAGTTGGCGCGGCGGGTTGGCGGCGGGTTGCTGGTGATCGAGCAGCACATCGCGCACCGAGCCACCCACCATATAAAGCTGCCAGCCGCGCTTTTCGGCCAGTTGGGCGGCGGTCATTAACACCTCCCAGAGGGGCGCATCGAGGCGATCGCGCACCATCTCCCACATCACCGCTGGCATGGGGCAATCTTGGATGCGCGCCGACCGTTGCCCCGGTTCACGGGCGCTCTGATCACGATGTAGCTGGCGCAATAGGTCGGTGCGCGTCACGATCCCCACCAGGCGATCGCCCTCCAGCACGGGCAAGCGGCCAATGTCATAGGTCACCATCAGCGTCTCAATTTCGGGCAAGGTGACCGTGGGGAGAATGGTTTTGAGATTGGTGCTCATGTAGCCCTTCACCGGAGCATGGCTAAAGCCGTGGTGTAAGGCTATGTCAATATCGCGACGCGAGATGATCCCCAATAAGTGCCCCGATTCATCAACCACCGATAGCCCTGAATGACCATAGCGCAGCAAAATCCGTTGGGCTTCGGCAATCGTGGTCGTGGGGCGAATCGTGCGAACCGGAGAAGACATCAGCTCCCGAGCCGTGGGCGGCAACGGCACTTGTTGCTTCACAGCTTTGATTAAGTGGGCAAGAATTTCGCCAGGGTTGATGGTGCGCAGGGTGAGAGCCGCAGCCCGAGGATGCCCCCCTCCCCCCAACGGCTTAAACAGGTCATGCAGATTGACATCGGGGTTGAGGGCAGCTCCGCGCGATCGCCCAATAATTGTGACGCGCTCTTCGCCGTTATCGAGCCGCCCGTAGCGAGACCCCAGCAAAAAGACATCGCTCTCGGTCAAATTGGCCGCATAGCTCGCTAAGCTCGATAGCCCCGGCGTATAGTCTGACAACGACAGCATCACATAGGACAAATTAAAGCCCCCATGGATGCGCTCGGTTTGCAGATCCTCTAGCACGCGCCCTAGCAAGTCTTGCAAATTGCCGGGCAACCCCGGCTCCACGTAGTCGGCGATCGCCCGCACGTTAGCCCCTTGCGCCATTAACCAGGTCAGTGCCGCCGCATCCCGCACCGTGGTGTGGTCAAAGGTCAGTGATCCCGTATCCACATGGATGCCCAGCGCCATCGCCGTTGCCTCGATGGGGGTGATGCTCAGCGCCTCCCGTTGCAACCGCTCGACAATTAGCGTCGTGGCGGCTCCAACGGCCTCAATGTGGCACTCTGTGGCTGGGATATCCCCCATCTCTTCGAGGTGATGGTCGTAAAGGGTGATGGGGATATCGGGCAAATCTAACCACTCCGAAGCTTTCCCGAGGCGATCGCGCCATTGCGTATCCACCACAAACACGGCTCGCACCTGCTCTGGGTTGACCGATCGCCGCTCAATCAGCGGATATTCATCTCGATGCAACGCCAAAAAGTTTTTGACCCCCGGATGCGATCCCCCGGCCAACACAATCCGCGCCCCTGGATACAGCCGAGCAAGACCAATCGCCGCTCCAAGGGTGTCAAAATCAGCGGTGATGTGGCAAAGGATAAGATCCATAACAGGTTTAAAGCAAAGGGGCTGGGGCTGGAAGTGTGGACAGAGCGGCGCGAGCAGAGGCGATTGGATGGAAGGGGAGTGGGTAGAGCGAATGAGGCCAAATTGCTGGGGGGCGAACCTGCTGGGCAAGAGGTCGTGCGCGATCAATCCGCATTTGGCATAGAGTCGGGTGTTGGCGATCGCCAACAAATCGCGCAATCTCCACATCCATCAACGTTGATCCAACAGTCCCATCCAACAGCCCAGTATTACCCTTCCCCCACAGGTTGAAAGACGGGGCTGCAAGGAGTGGATCGGCTCTGCACGCTGTCTATGGGTAAGCTAATGGCAGAAATGGGCGATCGCCCGCCGCCCCATCGGCTAAAAGTCATGCTCAAATGCTAACCAAAAGCCAAAAGCAACTATCGTCAGGGGGCGTTTTTTGATAGCTTACTAAGTGGAGCGATGGATCAGGTAGCCTTTACCCGGCGATGTCCTTATCCTATCTGCCTCCCTTGCGTTGTTGGGAGACCTTGTCGGGAGAAACTATGTTTACCATCCTTTTTCAACTTGCTTTGGCCGCTCTCGTAGCCGTTTCTTTTATTATGGTTGTTGGTGTTCCCGTCGCCTATGCCAGCCCTCGCAACTGGGATCAATCTAAGCGTTTATTGTTCTTAGGGTCTGGGTTGTGGCTCATCTTGGTAATTGTGGTTGGAGCCCTCAATTATTTGGTGGTCTAATATTGCGTGGTCTAATACTGCGTGGCCTAACGTGAGGGGATGGGGTGGCATCAGGTCTGACCCCGCTCTAATATCCTAACGTTAAGATTTTTTAGAGAACCGCAGCCCTCTGATGGAGCTTGCCATCGACGGGGTTATTGGTCAAATTTGAGCATGGGGCGGATCGCCCCCTTTTTGTCATTACTCCTTTTTGGCATCAGTTTACTTATTTTTGGGAACACCACCATGGCCGTTTTTGAAGGAACTTTTTCCCAAACCGAGTCATTGCGCTTTGCCATTGTCATTGGCCGCTTTAACGACCTCATCACTGGGAAGTTGCTCGAAGGCTGTCAAGATTGCCTCAAGCGCCACGGGGTAGACCCTGATCCCCACGGAAAGCAGGTTGATTATGCCTGGGTTCCGGGGAGCTTTGAGGTGCCTTTTATGGCGCGTCAGTTGGCCGCTACCCATCGTTATGACGCGGTCATTTGCCTCGGTGCTGTGATCAAAGGGCAAACCCCTCATTTTGACTATGTGGCCGCTGAGGTTTCAAAAGGGATTGCCGCCGCCGCCTTTCAGACTGGGGTGCCTGTGGTCTTTGGCGTGTTGACCACCGACACCATGCAACAAGCCTTAGAACGGGCTGGCATCAAGAGCAACAAGGGTTGGGATTATGCCATGAGCGCCCTAGAAATGGGAAGCCTCATGCGGCAGGTGCGTGCCCTCCAGCCGGAGGGAGTGAATGGGGCGATCGCCAGCTCCAGCCTACCGATGGCCGCTTCCTTCGAAAGCACGCCCACTCCCGATCAACCCTAGCTTTGATTTTTCTTGCCAGATTTTTTTTGTAAACTACTTGACAGTAAACGGAAAATCTGGCACATTTGTGAATGCGTTATCTGCGGGTATAGCTCAGTGGTAGAGCGTCACCTTGCCAAGGTGAATGTCGCGCGTTCGAATCGCGTTACCCGCTTCGTTAAAATACTTCATCAAGATAATTTTTGAGGAAGCTGAATACAAAGGGTTACTCTGTAAAAAGTGAAACCTGTAAAACGTCCGAGTTATCGGGTTGTTTTTGTTTGAAGGTACTTTGAAGGGCGATCGCCATCGCTAGACAGTACAGTCCATCTGTACAGTAGTATTTAGGGAAATCGTAGACGCTAGATCTTGAGAGGCGGTTTTAATTGAACGTTAGCCCTACTTTCGTTAAGCTACTCTAAGATGTGTTCAACGGTTTCATCGCTGCCTCTATTATATCCTTCGCGTTTTGGCTGAAGTTGCTGCCTGTGCAAACGCATAAATCGCAAAAAATTGACCTCAACGAAGAGTATCCCTGCCCCTGTCGGCGGCGCGGAACCTTGGCTCCGATCGCCCTCACCGAAGCATTTGGGTGCGATCGCTGCCAGCAAATCTTTGTGGTGCAAGAAACTGGCCACACCATAGAGCAACTTTCGACCAACTACCCCTACAAGCGCATTTGGCGCTGGACGGGGCTGCAATGGCTGGTCGTCAATCCTTCCCTGAATAAGGGATATATCCCCCTAACGTTGCTCCTGATTTTTGCCTTGGTGTTTTTGCTCCTGGTGACCACACTGAAATCGCCCTTGATTTCAAGTGTGGCCTTTCGTGTGATTGCAGCATTCGCCCTTTCCCTCATGCTAGTGTTTATGCTGTGGTTGGCCTGTAGACGCTAGCGGTTGGTACTTGCCTTGGACGTTACGCCCGATTTGTTGGATGTTGTACAACGCGCCCGCGAAGCGGCTAGTGAGTTAGCTGCATTGCCGGGAAATATCCGCAGTGCTGCCCTCCTGAGCATGGCGAAAGCCATGGTCGAGCATCAAGATCGCATCCTAGAAGCCAATACCCTCGACCTCGAAACCAGCCGAGAAATGGCGGTGCCCGACCTCATTTTAGAATGGCTCCGCCTCACCCCAGAGCGCGTCCAAAGCACTGTGCAGATTCTCAACCGCCTAGCCGAAACCCCCGATCCCTTGCAGCAGTTGATCAATGTCCCCTATCAGGTCACGGCTGGGCAAACCTACTGTCGGCTGATGCCCTTAGGGGTGATTGCGCTGGTGTATGAGTCCTTTCCAGAATTGGGGGCGATCGCCGCTGGGCTGAGCCTCCGTTCAGGGAACAGCCTCATTTTGCGAGGTGGCTCAGAAGCCAGCCAAACCAATCAGGCGATCGCCGAAATCTTACAAATTGCCCTAGAAGATACTCGAATGCCATCAGGCACCTTAGAATTCGTGTTTCCTGATGGCGGTGATTCTATCCGCGACCTAGTCACCCAAGACGACAGCATTGACCTTGTTATCCCCTACGGACGCACAAGTCTAGTGCAGCAAGTCATTCGCCAAGCCTCTGTGCCAGTTCTCAAAACCACCATTGGTAACTGCTATCTCTATTGGTCTCACCCCGGCTCTATCGACATGGCTCGATGGATTATTTTGGATAGCCATCGCAGTGAGCCTGACCCCGTCAACGCCATCGAAAAAGTCCTCGTCCATCAACGCCAAGATCCCACCAGTCTCCAAAGCCTTTGGCGCAGCCTGCGAGAAGCAGGCTTCAAATTGCGGGGGGATGCCGAGTTGGTTCAAGAATTCCCAGATCTAGCGTTGGTTGAATCTGAGGAATGGGGCACCTCTTATCTCACCCCTACCATTGCCTTCAAAGTGGTTGATAGCGCCGAGCAGGCCATCACTTGGATGAATCACTACAGCAGTGGCCATGCCGATGCCCTGGTGACAGAATCCTACACAGAGAGCCAAAAGTTTGCGACCCACCTAAACAGCGCCACGCTCTTTATCAACAGCTCTCCTCGTTTTTACCGCAACCCCAAGCAGGGCAGCCCCGTCGCCCTCGGGATGTCGAACCAAAAAGGGCACCATCGCGGCCCCATCACCCTCAATAGCCTCACCACTACTAAATACATCGTTCAAGGCAGCGGCTCTCCATAACGACTTGTTAGGTTGCTCAATTATGGGTGGGGCTGTGCTTCAAAGCTGTCAGTCGGCATCCATCCAAGGCGGGCATCTACCCAGAATCCCTCGCCTCAAACCGTTGAAGACGGCCATAAAAAATCACCACTCTGGTTGAGGTGCCGAAGAGCAGTGAGGGTTTTTATGGATGAGCCTTGTTAGGGATCAGATCTGGTGTAGATACATAGATCCTCAAGGCTGAATTAGAGGATTGAGAGATTGTGACCCCTAGACACTGGCTTCGGCGGGTTCCTTTTCTGGGGCAGAATCTCGCTTAGACAGTTGAATCAATTCGACCTTGTAGCCATCGGGGTCTTCTACAAAGGCAATCACGGTGGAGCCATGTTTCATGGGGCCAGGGGCACGGGTGACTTTTCCACCCAAGTTCTGAATGCCTTCGCAGGTGCCATAGATGTCGTCTACCCCAAGGGCAATGTGGCCATAGCCATTGCCGATGTCGTAGTGATCGGTTCCCCAGTTGTAGGTCAGCTCTAAAACAGTGTTATTAGACTCGTCGCCATAACCAACAAAGGCAAGGGTAAATTCGCCAGTGGGATAATCCTTCTGGCGCAGCAACGTCATCCCCAAGACCTCGCAGTAAAACTTCAGGGATGCTTCTAGGTTGCCGACTCGCAGCATGGTGTGTAGCATTCGCATGGTTTGCTCTCCTTACGGGCTAGTTCTAGAATTGTGAGTGCAGGCAATGCCTTTGCTCCCTATTGTGAGACATCGCTTAGCAACTTGGGGCGCGAGCTTGTGAGCTTCCCCTCTGAGGCAACGGCCATAGCAGCCCTAATTCATTTTTGAAACAAGGCGCATGGTAAAACCCTAATTCTGAGGGAATTCTGGTTTCACAATTTGGATAGGATTGCTGGAATAATCTGCTGGCCGGAATCTCTAGCCATAATCTCTAGCCGTAATCTGCTAAACATTTACTAGCAATTCGTATCTGTTCTAAATCTGTTCTAAGGGGCGAATTCAGTAGCCTAGTCTGTTACCTAACGATGCTTCTGCATCCCAAATTGCATCAAGCTTGCATCAAGCTTGATTGAGTTTCCTGATCTCTACATCCGAATCTTTACATCCGCCGCTATGCCTGACGCCATGATTGCATCTCCACGCCGTACCCATCTCTATGACCTGATCGTGGCTCAAAATGCCCGGATGACCCCCTTTTCCGGATGGGAAATGCCCGTGCAGTTTGGGGGGATTTCCCAAGAACACCAGGCTGTGCGGCAACAGGCCGGTATGTTTGATATTTCTCACATGGGGAAATTTGAGTTGCGCGGGAAGGATCTATTGGCGCAACTTCAGGGGTTAGTGCCAACGGATTTGAGCGGGTTGCAGCCGGGGCAAGCGCAATATACGGTGCTGCTCAACCCCGATGGTGGCATTATGGATGACCTGATTATTTACTACCAAGGGCAGGCGGCTGGGGAAGACCAGGTGCGGTTGATTGTGAATGCGGCCACTACTGAGAAGGATCGGGATTGGTTGGTAGACCATTTGGCGACGGTGGCTTTTGAAGATTTGTCGGAGACCCAGGCGTTGGTGGCGGTGCAAGGCCCCCAGGCGGTGGCGCAACTCCAGGCGTTTGTGGCGGAGGATTTGGCGGCGGTGCCTCGGTTTGGCCACTTAGATGGCAAGGTGCTAGGGCAACCAGGTTTTTTGGCGCGGACGGGCTACACCGGGGAGGATGGGTTTGAGGTGATGGTGGCTCCGGCGGTGGGGCAGGAATTATGGCGATCGCTCCTCTCGGTCGGGGTGACGCCCTGTGGCTTGGGTGCCCGCGATACCCTGCGCCTAGAAGCCGCCATGGCGCTCTATGGCCAAGACATTGATGACACTACCACGCCGCTCGAAGCGGGTTTGGGGTGGCTGGTGCACCTCGACCGGACCCCTGATTTTGTGGGGCGATCGCGCCTAGAGCAGCAAAAACGCGAGGGGGTTGAACGGCGACTGGTGGGGCTGCAGTTAGAAGGCCGCAACATTGCCCGCCATGATTACCCGGTTTTGCGGGCGGGTCAGCCGGTGGGCGTGGTCACCAGTGGCACGTTATCGCCAACCCTGGGCTATCCAGTGGCGCTGGCCTATGTGCCTACGGATCTGAGCAAGGTGGGGCAATCCCTAGAGGTGGGCATTCGCAATAAGGTGTTTCCGGCGACGGTGGTAAAACGCCCTTTCTATAAGGCGTTGTAACCGCAAGGTGCTGTAAACGCCTTGTCAACCCATGATGCGGAAAAATATGCGGAAAAATAAGGGCGCGGTGGGATTGACGAAAAGCTTGGGTGAATTACAGAATTTAGGGGATATGGCGGCGACGAAATAGCGCACAATCGGGTCAGGCGATCGCCCCCACCGTGCGATCGCTATCATTGTGCGACGCTGCAACCGCTTGCTTGGAGAGAAAGAGATGGCCTTTGACTACCCCGAAGATCTGAAGTACATGGATAGCCATGAATATGCTCGCCTGGATGGGGAAATTGCCACCATTGGGATTACCGCCTTTGCGGTTGATCAGTTGGGGGATATTGTGTTTTTAGAATTGCCGGATGTGGGATCTGCCCTAGAAAAAGGCGAAACCTTTGGCACCGTAGAATCGGTGAAAGCGGTGGAAGATCTGAAGTCTCCGGTGACGGGTACGGTGATCGACCGGAACGATACGCTGATTGATACCCCTGAGCAACTGGCCGAAGACCCCTATGGAGAAGCCTGGTTGTTGAAGGTGCGCCTCGATGAAATTGATAGCGACGATTGGGATGATGCCATGACCGCGACCGAATATCGCGCCCAGGTTGAGGGGGAATAAAGGCGGATGGGGGCAGATGCCCCTGGCTCAGATCGGTTTCTGAGGTCGGAGTCTGAGATCGGCTTCTCAGACTCTGCGGCGATGACGCTGTCATTCCTTTAGGCGTATTACCGTTTTATTGCGGAATGTTGCGAAAAAATGGTGCAAAATAAGGAAAGCAGTGAGGGCGATCGCAGTTACTCAGGAGCGATGAGCGCGTGGGTAAGGCTGCCGCTGAGCCTAAAGAATCGGCTGAACGGTGAAGTTCTTGGGCGCTGCTTGACGGATGCCCCAAGCGCTATAAACTTCCATCGCTATGGGGTCTGCAGGGTTGCAGCTATGCGGTGTCGGGGCTGCGGTCTGCAATGATCGAGTCATCATGGCTTTGGGTTGCCCCTAGATCTGCCGATACCGGGCAACCCGTCTCTGCGGTTTTGCTATTTATTTCTTTGCCACGTTTCCTCGTCTTTGGTCATTCTCGCAACTCTTGGAACCTATGTCGTCTGCCGAATTTTCGCCCACCGAGCTTTCCTCTGATTTGCGCAACGCTGACATCCAGCATGGCTCTGACATCGCTCTGCCGATGGAGGCTGAATCTCCGGTTTCTCTGGCTACCCAAGACGGGGGAGGTGATGCCGCTGACCAAGGGTTGACTTGGACAAGCCTCGCCCCCAGCGATGATTTTATGCCCCGGCACATTGGCCCCTCTGAGGCAGAGGTCGCTGATATGCTCAAAACCTTAGGGGTGGCGTCTTTAGCGGCCTTAATCGACCAAACGGTGCCAGCAGCCATTCGCACTCAGAAGCCATTGCAGATGGGGGCTGGCAAGAGCGAGGCGAGCGCGTTGCAAGAGTTGCGGGCGATCGCCTCCCAAAACCAAATCTTTCGGTCTTACATCGGCATGGGCTATGCCAACTGCATTACGCCCCCGGTGATTCAGCGCAATATCTTAGAAAACCCAGGCTGGTACACCCAATACACCCCCTATCAGCCCGAAATTGCCCAAGGACGCCTCGAAGCGCTGCTCAATTTTCAAACTCTGATCACAGACCTGACGGGGTTAGAAATCGCCAATGCCTCGCTGCTAGATGAGGCTACTGCGGTAGCTGAGGCCATGAGCCTCAGCTATGGCGCACACAAGGGCAAGGGCAATGTCTTTTGGGTGTCTGATCAGTGCCATCCACAGACTCTAGATGTGGTCAGAACCCGCGCCTTACCGCTGGGGATCGAGGTCATTGTGGGGGATCATCGCCACGCTCAGTGGGATGACTCGGTGTTTGGGATCGTCTTGCAATACCCCGCCAGTGATGGGCGGATTTTTGACTACCAAGCCCTGATCGCCCAAGCCCATGGGGTGGGGGCTTTAGTCACCGTGGCCGCTGACCTGTTAGCATTGACCTTGCTCAAATCGCCTGGGGAACTGGGGGCTGACATTGCGGTGGGGAATACCCAGCGTTTTGGGGTGCCCCTGGGCTATGGCGGCCCCCATGCCGCCTACTTTGCCATCCGTGAAGCCTACAAGCGCCAGATCCCCGGTCGCTTGGTGGGGCTTTCTAAGGATGCCTTGGGGCAGCCTGCGTTGCGCCTCGCCTTGCAAACCCGTGAGCAGCATATCCGCCGTGATAAGGCCACGAGCAACATCTGCACCGCCCAAGTTTTGCTGGCGGTGATGGCTTCTATGTATGCCGTATACCATGGCCCCCAGGGCTTAAAGCGAATTGCAACCCGCATTCATCAACTCACCTGCGGGCTGGCCGATGGGCTGCGCCAATTGGGCTATCCGTTGGGGCGTGAGCCATTTTTTGATACGTTGCGGGTGGTCGTGGGTTCCGCTGAAATTGCCAATGATATTGTACGCCGGGCGATCGCCCATCGCATTAACCTGCGTCGCCTCGATACCATCACCCTCGGCATCACCCTCGACGAAACCACAACCCCCCAAGATATCCAAGAGCTGTTGGTGCTATTTGCCCCCAACCATGCCACCCCGGTGCCAACATTTCAGGGGCGATCGCCCATTCCCACCGCACTCCAGCGCACCTCGCCTTACCTCACCCACCCTGTCTTCAATACTTACCACTCCGAAACAGAGCTGCTGCGCTACATGTATCGCTTGCAGATGAAGGATTTATCCCTGGCTACGGCGATGATCCCCCTCGGCTCTTGCACCATGAAGCTCAACGCCACCAGTGAGATGCTTCCGGTCACCTGGGCCGAGTTTGGGCAGATTCATCCCTTCGCCCCCGTCGATCAAACCCAGGGCTATCAAGTCCTTTTCCATCAGCTCGAAACCTGGCTGGCCGATATTACCGGCTTCGATGCCATCTCGCTCCAGCCCAATGCGGGTTCCCAGGGCGAATATACGGGGCTGTTGGTGATTCGCCAATACCATCAGCATCGGGGCGACGGGCATCGCACCGTTTGCCTGATCCCCGATTCAGCCCATGGCACCAATCCGGCTAGCGCCGTGATGGCAGGCATGAAGGTGGTACCCGTCGCCTGTGACAACGACGGCAACATTGATATTGCTGACCTCAAGGCCAAGGCGCTCAAGCACAGCGATCAGCTAGCGGCCTTGATGGTCACCTATCCTTCCACCCATGGTGTGTTTGAAGCGGGCATTCAAGCTATCTGTGCCACCATCCATGCCCATGGAGGGCAGGTTTATATGGATGGAGCCAACCTCAATGCCCAGGTCGGGTTATGCCGTCCGGCGGAGTTGGGGGCAGATGTGTGCCACCTCAACCTGCACAAAACCTTCTGCATCCCCCACGGTGGCGGCGGCCCAGGGATGGGGCCGATCGGGGTTGTTGCCCACCTAGCACCTTTCCTGCCCGGTCATGCGGTTATCTCCCCTTATGGGGCGCTGCATGGCGCACCCCACGGGGCACAAGCGGCCCATGCTGGCGGGATCGGAGCCGTGTCTGCCGCCCCTTGGGGGAGCAGCAGCATCTTGCCGATCTCATGGATGTATATTGCGCTGATGGGAGCCGCCGGACTCACCCGCGCCACCGAAATCGCCATTTTGAACGCCAATTATGTGGCCAAGCGCCTAGAGGATCATTATCCCATCCTGTATCGGGGGCAAAATGATCGTGTGGCTCACGAGTGCATCATTGACCTGCGCCAGTTTAAAAAAAACGTGGGGATCGAGGCCGAAGATGTAGCCAAGCGGCTGATTGACTATGGCTTCCATCCGCCCACGATGTCTTGGCCTGTGGCTGGCACCATCATGGTGGAGCCAACCGAAAGTGAGGCTCAGCCAGAATTGGATCGCTTCTGCGAGGCGATGATTGCCATTCGGGCTGAGATTCGGGAGATTGAGGAAGGCGTTGCCGATGCCAAAGACAATCTGCTGAAGCACGCCCCCCATCCAGCGGCGGTAGTGATGGGCGATCGCTGGGATCGCCCCTACACCCGTGAACGGGCGGCGTTCCCTACCCCTTGGGCGAAGGCCAACAAGTTTTGGCCAGCGGTAGCACGGGTAGACAATGCCTATGGCGATCGCAACCTCGTTTGCTCCTGTGTACCGATGGAGGACTACGCCGACGCGGAATAAGCGGCTATCTATTCTTTTTGAGTTGAAAATATGCCCGTGTCTACCTCTTTGGCGTCTGCTCCCACAACCCAGCCTTGTGCCTGGCGGACGGCGGTGTTGCGTCCGGCGGTAGAATTTCCGGTCACGCCGCTGCCCGTTTTAGCAGGGGCTGTGCCAGTAGAATTGCAGGGAACGCTCTATCGCAATGGCTCAGGGCGATTGGAGCATGGCGGGCAGCGCATGGGGCACTGGTTTGATGGAGATGGGGCAGTTTTGGCCGTGCAGTTGCGGGCAGGGGTTGCCCAAGCGACCTATCGCTATGTGCAGACGGCGGGCTATCAGGCTGAAACCGCTGCCAACCGGCTGATTTTTGGCAACTATGGAACGGTGCCTGCGGGGCCGCTATGGAACCGCTTTGGCAAGTCGCCCAAAAACGTGGCCAATACCTCGGTGCTAGCCTTGGGCGATCGCCTCCTTGCCCTGTGGGAAGCCGGAGAACCCCATGCCCTCGACCTCAACTCCCTGCAAACCCTAGGACTCTCGGCCTTAGACGGCCTCAGTGGGTTGCCCTACTCGGCACATCCAAAGTGCGATCCCCAGACTGGGGAGATCTATAACTTTGGGGTGAGTTTTGGGCGACGGGCGACGCTGAACCTATATCGCAGCGATCGCCATGGCCAACTGCTCCGCAAAGCTCAATTTCTCTTGGCAGGCGTGCCCCTGATTCATGATTTTGTCTTAGCCGGACGATATTTGGTGTTTGCGGTGCCCCCAGTGCAAATTGCCACCCTGCCTCTATTGCTCAACCTCAAAAGCGCCAGTGAGGCGATGCAGTGGCAACCCGCTCTGGGCACCCAAATTTTGGTCTTTGACCGCGAAACCCTAGAGCTGACGGCTCGCTACACGGCTGAGCCGTGGTACCAATGGCATTTTGGCAATGGCTGTGTGACGGCAGCGGGAGAAATCCAGTTAACCCTGGTGATGTACCCTGATTTTCGGACCAACGACTATTTGCGGGAAGTGGCGCAGGGGCAAATCGAATCGGTGGTGCAAGGAAATCTGGGGTTGCTTCGGATAGATCCCCACGGTCGCAACGGGTTGCAGGTGGAGCCATTGAGCGATCGCCCCTGTGAATTTCCCACCGTCCCTGTGGCCGAGGTGGGGCAGCGCCTGACCCATACCTATCTCAACCTGCACCGCCCCGGAGATTTAGAACGGGGCGAATTGTTTGGGGCGATCGCCCAGTTCCATCACCCCAGCGCCACCCTCACCGTGGCCGATTGTGGGAGCCAACATTACCCCTCAGAACCCCTGTTTGCGCCCCATCCAACCGAACCCGATCGCGGGTGGGTGCTGACGGTGGTTTATGATGGCACCCGCGACCAAAGCGAAGTGTGGATCTATGGGAGCGATCGCCTCTCCGAAGCACCCTGCTGCCGCCTCGCCCTGCCCCAGGTCGTTCCGCCCAGCTTCCATGGCGTCTGGAACCCTGCCTAGGCAATCGATCCCTCGCCCAAGCCTCTTCTGCCCTCCACGCTGCTTTTCAATGCTAGAACCCTGATCCCGCATAGATTGGCTCCTCCAACATCGCAAAAGGGTCAGCTAAGCCTTTACGCTGAAGTTGCAACTCTGAAATTGGTATTGCCTATGCCGTCAGGCTCTCTCTTCCTCGTTGGGGCTGGCCCTGGAAGCCTTGACCATCTGACGTTACGTGCGGCGGCGCTGCTCCAAACGGCAGAGGTCGTGCTATACGATGCCTTGATTGATCCGGCGCTCTTACAGCTAGTGCCAGAGGGCTGCGATTGTATTTGCGTTGGCAAGCGGGGCGGCCAACCCAGCCTAACCCAACCTGAAATCGATGCGCAGTTGGTCGCGCTGGGTCGCCAAGGGAAGCGGGTGGTTCGGCTCAAAAGTGGCGATCCCTTTATCTTTGGGCGCACGACGTCTGAAATTCAGGCACTCAAAGCCGCCAACTTAGCCTTTGAGGTTGTTCCGGGCTTGTCCTCTGCCCTAGCAGGGCCGTTGCTGGCCAATATTCCGCTCACCGATCCGGTGATCAGTCGGTGCTTTGCGGTGGTGAGCGCCCATGAACCCGACGCCCTAGACTGGGCCAGCTTGGCGGGCATCGATACCCTCGTGATCTTGATGGGCACGCGGCATCTAGATCATATTGTTGAGCGCTTACTTGGGCAGGGGCGATCGCCCCAAACCCCCGTCGCCATCATTCGGTGGGCAGGGCACCCCCAACAGCAACTATGGGACGGCACCCTGGCCAGCATCGCCCAGCAAGTGGCGAGGCAATCCCTGGCTCCAGCGCTGATTTTGGTGGGGCAAGTGGTAGCCCTGCGCCCCTACCTCCAACCCATACTACCTACGGATCTTTCTCCTCCTGCTTCGCCAAATTCCTCAAATGCAGACCAGCAAGAATTCTATAATCAGCCTAATGTCGTTTCCCTTCTGCGTTCCTTGGCTGCCGTGCCCCCATCCCCCATCCGCCCCCTCACCCATTGCACGGTCTTGGTAACCCGTGCCACTGGGCAAGCGAGCCACTTTACCCAACTCCTCGAAGCCGAGGGTGCAACGGTGCTAGAGTTGCCCACCCTAGAAATTGCCCCGCCCACGAGCTGGGAAGGATTAGATGGGGCGATCGCCCAACTTTCCCGCTTTGATTGGCTGATCCTCACCTCCAGCAATGGGGTAGACTTTTTCTTTCAGCGCTTACTAGAGCGCGGCCAAGATACCCGTGCCCTCGCGGGGATCAAAATTGCCGTAGTGGGCAAAAAAACGGCGGCCAGCCTCAGGCAGTATGGCCTCCAAGCTGATTTTATCCCGCCTGATTTTGTGGCCGATGCCTTGGTTGAGAGCTTCCCCGAACCTCTCGCCGCCCTCAATATTCTCTTCCCACGGGTAGAAAGCGGAGGCCGAGAGCTGTTAGTCCAAGCCTTCACCGAGGCCGGAGCCAGCGTCGTCGAAGTGCCCGCCTACCGCTCGGGCTGCACCCAAAGCCTGCCCCCGGCGCTGCAACAGGCCCTCGAAACGCAGCAAATTCAGGCCATTACCTTTGCTAGCTCTAAAACGGTGCGCTGTTTTCATCAACTACTCTCACAACTACTCTCACAACAGTCATCGCAACAGTCATCGCAACAGTTATCGCAACAGGGTCTAACCCTAGAGGCGCTGCTTGCGCCCGTTTGCTTGGCCTCCATTGGCCCCCAAACCTCTGAAACCTGCCGAGAATACTTCGGGCGGGTTGATCTCGAAGCCGCCGAGTTTACCCTCGAAGGGTTAACGGCGGCTTTAGTGAAATGGGCATCTGTCTCTTCTCTACATACTCCATGAGCCGTTCTGATTGTGCTGCTTCCCATTCCTCCGTTGCTCACCCCGCGCAACGCATTATTGGCCTCACCGGGGGCATCGGCATGGGCAAAACCACCGTTTCTAACTACCTCGCCACCGCCCATCACCTGCCGATCTTAGATGCCGATGTGTATGCCCGAGAGGCCGTGGCTCTTGGCTCGGCCTTACTCGGTGAACTGGCCTCGCGCTATGGCTCTAGCCTGCTGTTGAGTAATGGCGAGCTAAATCGCGTGCGCTTGGGCGAAATCGTTTTTTCGAGCCGTTCTGAATTGCAGTGGTTAGAGCAACAAATCCATCCCTTTGTGCGCGATCGCATGGCAACGGAGTTAAAAACCCTCGATCCTTGCACCCACCCAACGCTGGTGATCGTCATCCCCCTTTTGTTTGAGGTGCGGATGACAGATTTGGTCACAGAGATTTGGGTCGTGCATTGCGATCGCACGCTACAAGTAGAGCGGTTGCGCGATCGCGCCCTCACCAGCCCCCTCACCCTCGACCAAATCCACGCGCGCATTGACAGCCAAATGCCGATCGCCAAAAAAATTCGCCGGGCCCATCACCGGATCGAAAACAACGACAATCTTGAAGGCTTGTTTAGCCAGATTGATCAAGCGCTGCATTCGTGCCTCGTCCCAGACTCTATAGATAGGCTCCGAAGCGGCTCATCAAGCAATGCCTAGATTACAGTTCTTCACTCCATTCTCTGGCTCCAGATCCTGACCACTGGCCTAATGCCAACAAAGCCGAGCCATAGGCCGCTGCAGTCTGGGGAGAAACCTCAACTTGGAGGTGGAGGTGGCGCGATCGCACGGCCTGCCACGCTTGGTTTTGGGCACCGCCGCCAGCGGTCAACACCCGCCGCAGGGGCGAGGCTCCGAGGGCTTGTAAGCGCTGATAGCCCAAAGCCTCGATCCTCGCCATGCCCTCTAGCAGCCCTGCCAAGAAGGCCACCGGGTCGGCGGGGCGTGGTTCTAATTGGGGGGCTAGGTCAGGGTCACATAGGGGAAACCGTTCTCCGGGGCGGGGAAGGGGGTAGTAGGAAAGCGGTGAAGGCTGGCTGGGGTCAATCTGTTGGCTGTAGGTTGTGAGTTCAGCATCGCTGAAAAACTGCCGCAAAACCGCGCCTCCAGTGTTGGAGGCACCGCCTACCAGCCAACGATCGCCCAACCGATGGCTATAAATGCCATAACGGGCATCATCCACCCGCGTTTGGCTGAGCAACTTGAGCACGAGGGTGGAGCCAAGGGAGGTGACGGCTTCCCCAGTCTCTGGGCAACGCTTGGCAAAAAGGCCGGCATGCCTGTGGGTGGGC
>Ga0105044_10001340_pt1 | contig 32668 bp, 28 predicted proteins | sample MAT01_FD_78092 | JGI IMG/M metagenome (GOLD analysis project Ga0105044, IMG submission 78092) | Freshwater microbial communities from Lake Fryxell liftoff mats and glacier meltwater in Antarctica - MAT-01 | ecosystem: Environmental > Aquatic > Freshwater > Ice > Liftoff microbial mat | place...
GTCGAGATATTGCACGCCGCCGAACGCGTCAGCCAGTTGGACGATCAACGCGCAATCCGCCGCCATCTGCCAAACCAGTTCTGGTTTGTTCGACTTGGCGTACACCATGTGGTCCGGCGTGAGCGGCCCCGGCCGTGCCGGCGGCGTTCCCTGTAAGTCCGTCGCGATACCGGCTTGGGCGTATGCGGCGCGCAAGGCGGACAAGACGCGTTGATAGGTCGCGCGGATTTCCGCGGCGGTGTCACCGGCCACGAAGATGCCGTGGTTTTCCAGAATCACCAACGCCTGCCCGCGCCACCGGCGGCGCACGTCCATGCACAGTGTAAAGCCGGGATCAATGTACGGCACCCAGAGCGCGTCGGGGAACAACCGGGCGCACACCGCCGCGCCGTTGCGCGCGCACGTCATTCCATTCACCAACGGGGCGTGGGTGTGGACGACGAATGTGCCGGTCAAAATGTCGTGCAGCGGCGCTTCGACGGAAGGCCGGCCCGTCGAGCCGGCGACGACAGCCGCCGCCATCAAATCTTGGACGAGCGCTTCCCGCGCCGTGGAGTCCGCGGGGATCTCCACCGTGTACAACCGACCGAGCCGGCCGCGATTGAGCGCGACGAACTTTTCCGGCGTCAACCCGGCCAGGGTCGTGCCGGACGGTTTCACCCACAACGTATCCGCCGTTTTCGCGGACGTGTTTCCCCCACCGCCTTTGACAAAGTCGGGCGTGCCAAATTCGTGGGATAACTCGGTGATGGTCGCGAGGAGTTCCGTCATTTGATTAGCGGGTACGTTAACGATTCCATTGTCCCGTTACCAGAATTTCATGCTCGCGAATGTCACCACGGAATTGGTGTCCGGCTCCACGTTCTGGGCGTAGTGGAGCAACTCGCCCTGTCCCAGATCCAACGCCTGCAACATCGTGTACACCGCCGGCCAGGCGTCCACCCGGCGGCGGTCTTCCTCGGCATACACGATTTCAATCAACCTGTTCGCGTCGCCCGCCGCCACGGCCGCCAACAGCCGCCGGTCATCCGTCTCCAACTGGCGCAACACCTCGTCGTTCACCGTGAACTCGTCCCCAAACCGGCCGCCGACATGCGCCAAGTCCACACTCGCAATCACACAGACGCGGCGGCCGGCGGCGCGGATGGTTTCCCGTAACGCCTTCACAAATGCCGCCACCTGCTTGTCGCGGATTGGATCGCGTTCTTCCCGCAGCAAATCATGAAACGAACCCACCAACACCGGCGCGATCCGATACGGCGGCGCCGCCCCGCAAACATGCTGCAAATACACTGCCTGAAACTCCACCGAATGCTCCCGCCGGTGCGCCCATTCATCCGCGTACAAATCAAACGGCAACTTCGCCGCCAGCGCGTCCATGAATTCCCCGTCCGTCGCCACCGTCCCGAGCGGTGTCTGAAAATGTTTTTTCGTCCCCACGAACCGCTGCGTCGTCGGCACGTGCGCCACACCGAGAATCACAAACGTGTCCACCGCCGGCGCGCCGCGCAACGCCGCATACGCCCACGCGAACGTCGGCCCGCCATGTCGCAAATCAATATGCGGCACCACCAACGCCACCGGCGGCGACCCCGCCGTTGCCGGGGTTGCGCCGGGGCCGTGGGGCGGCTCCACGTGTTTCGCGAACGCTTGGTGAATCTCGGCCGGCTGGGCTGGATAGGAAACGCCGGCATGCGCAGCTTCGCGCACCGGCGACTCGCGAAATTGCCGCAGCAACTCATCGCGATGGGCAGCAAACCGGGGACTGTCGAGCAAGTGCGCGTCATCAAGTTGCGCGATGAATTTTTCCAAGGTCGCCAACGGCACCTGCTGGTTTGTCGCCGCCACGATCCGCGCCTGAATAGCCGGCAGGGAGTGTTGACCGTCGAGACATTCCAACACCAGCGCCGCGCCGCCGGAGACCGTGACGATGTTGTCCGTAAATCCGAGCGGGTCGCGCAGACACAATAACTCGTTCGCCCCATCCCGCACCGGAAACACCTCCACCTCCCGCAATTTGGGATGCTGAGCTGACATGGCGTTGCAGATTACCCGGCAGGTTATGCGGCGGCAAGCCGGGGAATTGTCGTTGAAAATACGGGGGTTACACTTATAGTCGGCGAGTGCGGATGAGATGGATCAGCTTACTGGCGGTGCTGCTCGGATTGACCGCGATGAACGCGCGGGCGAGCGAGCCGTTTGCCGTGGGTGAGAAATTGCATTACCGCATTTATTGGGGGCCGCTGGCGGTGGGTTCGGCGACGATCGAGGTCCGCGGTCGCGAACTCGTAGATGGGCACGATTGCTTTCACATCGTGGCTGAGGCACGGACGGAAGGAATCGGCCGCGCGTTGTATCCCATGAACAGCGTGACCGAAAGCTGGATGGACGTCGAAGGCGCGTTCAGCCGGCGATTCCGGCAGGACCGACAAGAAAAACGCCGGTCGAAGACTACCGAAACCCGCTTCGATTACGCCGGGAAAGAAATCATTACCCGCAACCTCGTCAGCGGCCGGGAAAAACATTATCCGCTCGACCAGCCGGTGCAGGACATCGTCTCCTCGCTCTATTACATGCGCCGGCAACCGCTGGCGCTCGACCGGCAGGAATCCTTCAACCTCAACGCCAGCGACAAGAATTGGCCCGTGAAGGTTCAGCCCGATGCGCGCGAGAAAATGACTCTGCGCCCCGTCGGCTCCGTCCAAGCCCTCCGCCTCGAACCACAACCGACACTCACTTTCGTCGCCGCCAACAAAGGGCGCATGTGGTTTTGGGTCACCGACGACGCCCGCCGGCTGCCATTGATGGTCAACTCCACGATGGTTATCGGCACCGCCAAGTTGGTGCTCACCAAAATCGAAAGCCTCGCCACCGCCGAACTACCCGGCCCCACCCTCATCAGCGCCGGCCACTAGCATGGACTTCCCGCCACTCGATTTCCGCCGCATCCGCACCTACCCGCTCCGCGAACGCTCCAACAAAGTCGCCCTCGACCAACTCGCCCGGCCCTGTAAAAAAGGGGCGTCGTTTGCCGAATTTCTCGCCAGCCTCCCCCACATCCTCGTCGCCGACGATTTTCGCGCCGTCGTTAACGCCACCGTCTCCGCCATCCGCAATCGCCGGCCCGTCATCGTCATGATGGGCGCCCACCCCATCAAATGCGGTCTCAATCCCATCTTGGTGGATCTCATCCAACGCGGCATCATCAGCGCGCTGGCGTGCAACGGCGCCGGTGCGATTCATGATTTTGAACTCGCCCACATCGGCGCCACCAGCGAAGACGTCCAAAGCGGACTCGACGACGGCAGCTTCGGAATGATTGATGAAACCGGCCGCCTCATGAACCAAGCCCTCGCCGCCGGCGTCCACCAAGGCATCGGTGCCGGTCGCGCCCTCGGCCAGGCGATTCTCGACGGCAATTGCCCGCACCGCGATCTCAGCCTCCTCCACGCCGGCATCACCCACAACATCCCCATCACCGTCCACATCGCGGTCGGCACCGACATCATCCACCAACACCCCACCGCCGATGGCGCGGTCCTCGGCGAAGCCAGCTATCTCGACTTCCAGAAATTTGCCAGCGTCGTGGCCCAACTCGAAGGCGGCGTCCTGCTCAACATCGGCAGCGCCGTCATCATGCCCGAAGTCTTCCTCAAAGCCCTCACCATCGCCCGCAACCTCGGCCACACCGTCGACCATTTCACCACCGCCAACTTCGACATGAACCGCCACTACCGGCGCACCCAGAACGTCGTCCAACGCCCTACCGCCAAAGGCGGTCACGGCTACTACCTCATCGGCCACCACGAACTCCTCGTCCCGCTCTGGGCGGCGGCGGTCTTGGAACAACTCGGATGAACCCCACGCGACTCCGCGCCCTGCTGCAAAAGTTTCCCAACCAAACCATCCTCGTCGTCGGCGACGTGATGCTCGACCGGTTTCTCTGGGGTCGCGGCATCCGCATCACGCAGAAAGCGCCGGTGCCGGTCGTCGAAGTCCAACGCGAATCCTCCTTTCCCGGCGGCGCGGCCAACGTCGCCCGCAACCTCCGCGCCCTCGGCGGCGCCGTCAAAGCCATCGGCATCACGGGGTCCGACCATGCCGGCGCGGAACTCCGCGACCTGCTCAATGACCAAGGCGTGGATACCACCGGCATCTTCATTACCCCCGACCGCCCCACCACCCTGAAAACCCGAATCGTCGCCCACCATCAACAAGTAGTCCGGTTCGACCACGAAACCACCACCCCGATTGATGCCGCGCTGGAGAAACGGATCCGCGACTATTTCAACAGTCAGATCAGCCGCGCGGCGGCGGTCATCTTCGAAGATTACGGCAAAGGCGTCCTCTCCCAATCACTGCTCAGCGATCTCCATCGCATCGCCCGCCGGCACGGGGTCATCACCACCGCCGACCCGACAGCCCGGCACCTCCTCCATTACCAACGGCTCACCGCCATCACCCCGAACCGCGCGGAAGCCTTTGCGGCGACCGGCACTCCCCACGCCCCGCCGCTGGACGATGTGCTTGCGGATAAATCACTGCTCGCCGTCGGCGCGGCCCTGCTCCGCAAATGGCGACCAGACAATCTCCTCGTGACGTTGGGTGAACAGGGCATGTGCCTGTTCCGGGCCGGCAAGAAACCACATCACATCCCGACCGTGGCCCAGGAAGTATTCGATGTCTCCGGCGCAGGCGACACCGTCATTGCCGCCCTCACCCTCGCCCTCGCGGCTGGCGCCGACCCGGTCGACGCCGCGACAATCTCCAACCATGCCGGCGGGATCGTGGTGGGCAAAGTGGGCACGGCGACGTGCACGCCGGCGGAGTTGCGGGAAAGTCTCGCCCGCCACCGTTGACTACGGGGTGGCGGCCGGCTGCTCGCGACGCCGTTTGAGATCATCCAATTGCGGCTTCAACACGCTGTCGTAGCAATCCGGGCAAACCCCGTGACTGAACTGCGCGCCCGAATGCGCGCTGATGTAACTCTCCACCTGCGTCCAGTAATTCTGATCGTCGCGGATCTTCTTGCAGTAACAGCAAATCGGCAACATCCCCTGCAACTGCTTCACCCGCGCCAACGCCTCCTGCAACTCCGTGACCCGGGTCGCCAACTCGGACTGCAACTTCAGAATTCGTTCGCCCACATTCAAGCGCGCCTGCAACTCCGCGCGGTCAAATGGCTTGGTCAAATAATCGTCCGCGCCGGCATTCAAGCCTTCCACGACATCTTCCTTCCGCCCCTTGGCGGTCAGCAGAATGATGTACGGCGTCGGCGTCCGCGGCAACGTCCGCACTCGCCGGCACACCTCCACGCCATCCAGCTCCGGCATCATCCAATCCAGCACCGCCAACGCCGGCGCGTCCGGCTGCTGGAACACTTCCCACGCGGCCGCGCCATCGCGGGTCACGACCACGTCGTAGTTCCATTTTCGCAAGGTGGTCTCCAGCACCCGGCATGAGATCGCGTCGTCTTCGGCAATGAGTATTTTCATGTTGTTCTGTCAGCTCACGCTGCTCGGCGCGGCCAGTTCCTTAAATTCCGCCAACGCGTTGGTCAACCGCGCCAGGATTAGACTCAACCGCTCAAATGCCGCGGCGGCGCCATCCAGTTGGTTGCGATCGCCCATGTTCTCCAACTGTTCCAGCAAGTGCTGCGCTTCCTTCGCGCCGAAAATCCCCACGGAGCTTTTGAATTTGTGCGCCGACCGCATCAGCGCCGTTGCGTCGTGGTTCTGGATCGCCTCTTCGATCCGGCTGGTCATCTCCCCCGCATCCCGCAAGAACAGGCCGGCCACCTCGGCGAACAGCTCGCGGTCATTATCCATCTGCGACAGCGCGAGACCGAAATCGAATACCATCTCGGACGCGTCAACGGCATCTGTGGCCGCCGGTGCAGGCACGACACTCTCAATCAGTTGCAACAACTTCGCCGCATCGAGCGGCTTGGAAATATAGGCGTCCATGCCGGAAGCGAGACAGCGTTCGCGGTCGCCGGCCATGGCGTGCGCCGTCATCGCCACAATCGGGATGTGCCGGCCGCTGGTCTTTTCCAACTCGCGAATCATTGTGGTGGCCTCGAAGCCATCCACCTTCGGCATCTGCACATCCATCAACACCGCGTCAAACCGTTCCCGGTCCAGCGCCATCATCGCCTCTTTGCCGTTGCCGGCCACGACCACCGTGTGACCGCGTTTTTCCAAAATCCGCACCGCGAGCCGTTGGTTGACGGGGTTATCCTCGGCCAACAAGAAACGCAACAGCCGCGCCGGCGTCGGCGAAAGCGTGTCGGACGACGCGCCGGTGGCGGGGGAATCCTGCAAGCGACTGCCGATGGCGTTCATGATCGCGTTCAACAACTCGGACCGGCGAATCGGCTTGTTCAAATACCCATCCAACCCCAGCGCGCGACACTTCGCCGTCGCGCCGCTTTCGCACGCCGACGACAGAATCAGCACCGCGCTGCTGGCCAGATTGCGATCCGCCTTGATCTCGCGGCCCACGGTAAAGCCATCCATGCCCGGCATCATGAAATCCAGCAGCACCACCGGATATGGGGTCCCGGCCTGCGCCTGTTGCTTCATCAACGCCAGTGCCTCCAAACCGTCGGCGGCCAGCGTGGGTTTCATTCCCCAACTCAGCAGCACTTCCTCTAGCAAACGCCGGTTGGTGAAATTGTCGTCCACCACCAACACCGGCAATTCGTGTAATTTGAGCGGCTCATCCGTGACGGCAACCGCCTCCTCGAGCATCCCGAGCTGGGCCGTGAAATGGAAGGTGCTCCCTTTCCCCGGCTGGCTTTCCACCCAGATGCGACCGCCCATCATTTTCACCAATTGTAGCGAGATGGACAACCCCAGCCCGGTGCCGCCAAATTTGCGGGTCGTCGAACCGTCCGCCTGCGTGAACGCCTCAAAAATCAAACTCTGTTTATCCGCCGGAATGCCGATGCCGGTGTCGCGCACGCTGAAATGAATCACGCACTCGGTCGCCGTCCGCGATTCCACCTCGGCCGTCACCACCACTTCGCCCTTGTCGGTAAACTTGATGGCGTTGCCGACAAGATTCACCACCACCTGCCGCAGCCGCACCGGGTCAGCCAGCATTTTCGCGGGGACGGACGGCAACACGCGGCCCACCAACTCCAATCCCTTCTGATGCGCGCGGAATGCCAGCGTGTGCAGCGTCCGCTCCAGATCATCGCGCAGATCAAACTCGACCGGGTCGAGCGTCAGCTTGCCGGCTTCGATCTTCGAGAAATCCAGAATGTCATTCAACAACTGCAACAACGTGTCGGCGGAATCCTTCACCGTGCGCAGGTACTCGCGCTGTTCCTCGGTCAACTCCGTATCGAGCGCCAAATCCGTCATCCCGATGATCCCGTTCATCGGGGTGCGGATTTCGTGGCTCATGTTCGCGAGAAATTCGCTCTTCGCGCGGGTGGCTTGTTCCGCATGTTCTTTGGCGTGCACCAGCTCTTGCGACTGCTGCTGGATCTGATCGAGCATCTGGTTGAACTCATCGGTCAGCACCCCCAATTCGTCGCCGCTGGAATTCTCCACCCGCAACGAATAGTCATTCGTCTCCGAGACCTGGCGGGCCGCGTTGACGAGATTCGTGATCGGCGTCGAGATAAACCGTTGGAGCCGGGCCGACAGAATGAACGCCAGCAACCCGGCCCCGAGCATGATGATCGCCACCAACCGCAAATACTGCCAGAGCCGGTCGTACATCGGGTGCAGATCGGCTTGGATGCAAATCGTGCCCTCTCGTTTTCCATTCACCAGGATCGACTGGCCCATGGTCAGCCGGTGGTCTTGAATTTGTTCAAATTCACCTGGGGCCGGCAACTCGGTAAAAATGCTCACGTCATCGCGCAGATACTTCAGCACCAACCGGCCATCTTTGCCGTACACGCCGGCAGTGAGGATGTTTTTCTTGGCGCGCAACCAAGCATACATCTCGCGGGCATCGCTGGCCGAATCCAGTTGCTGCCCCAATTCGTACTTGGTCGCGCAGATTTCTTTCAAGCCGGACAACTCGCGCACTATCTCGGTCCGGAATCGCAGCACCTCGTAACTCATGAACGCCAAACAGATCAGCGCCGCCGCGCCAAAACTGGTCGCCATGATGATGGCCATCAACTTCCACTTGATAGACTTGATGGTTAGCTTGGGCATCGAGATGCTTTCTGTCCCCAAGGGAAGCAGTCTCGATGCCACGCCGGCCTAGCCACACCGGGTGGACGGAACGACAAAAACGGCCACGCAACTGCAGGCCCACGCGTTCAGCTTTGGCCATCACGCACGACCGGCGCGGCACTTACGCCACGGGTGCCGGTTCCCGCCAACTGGGGGCCAACTTCTTGACCAGTTCCGCGCTGAGGAGGCAAACATCATCGTTAAACTCGCCGTCCACCGAAAATTGCCGGGCGGCGGCAATGAGTTGATCGAGTTGTTGCTCGCCGGGCACTGTCGGCCGTGTTTGCAGAGCGGCCACCAACCGTTCCAGTCCGAATGGTTCACCGTCCGCGCCATACACTTCGTACAACCCATCCGTAAACAACAACACGGAGTCTTTGACATCCAACACACCGCGGCTCGTCGGGTACACGTTGTCGGCAAACAACCCCAACGCCGGCGCGTGCGGCTGCCCACGGGAGCGCAGCGACTCCACCTGACCGGTGCCGGCGCGCAGGATCAGCGGACTGGGATGGCCGGCGTTGGCGTACGCCACTTGGCCAGTGGCGGCGTCCAGCACCACATAGCAAGCGGAGGCGAAAATGGGGCCGCTGACCGACTTCAGATTCGTCATCAGGGCGCGGTTGATTTCCGTCAGAAATTCGCCGGGATCGATCGCGAACGGATGTAATTCGTGGACCAACCCGCGCAGAATCGCGGTCACGAGCGCCGCCCGCATCCCATGTCCCATCACGTCACAGATCAACACCCCGGCTTCGGTTTCGGAGAGCGGGAACACGTCAAAAAAATCGCCGCCCAACGTGGAGGCCGGCTGGTAGCGATGGCTAAAGCGCACCGCACTTTCTTCCAGCGACACTCCCTCGGGAAACGTCGGGTCGCGCTCCGGCAGGAAGGCCAGTTGGATTTCGCGCGCGAGGTTGAGGTCTTCCTGGGTCTGCGCCGTTTTTTGCGTCAGTGCCGTCGCGTAATGTGCCAGTTGATGTTCCGCCTGTTTCCGCGCGGTGACATCGCGGGAAACGCCAAACGTGCCGATGATCCGGCCGTCTTTGTCGCGCAACGGCATTTTTGTAGTCGAAGCCCACGTGACCCGGCCATCCGGCCACGTTTCCTTTTCCTCTTTACCGACTAACGGCTCGCCGGCGCGCATCACGGCCTGCTCATCATCGTAGGCCTGCTGGGCGTGCTCGGTGGAGAAGATGTGAAAATCCGTCTGCCCAATCATCGCGGCCGGCTGTTTCATACCGGTCCACTCGGCCATGGCTCGATTCACTCGAATGAACCGGCTGTTCACATCTTTGAAATAGATGTGGTCGGGGATCTTGTCCATCAGGCTTTGGAGGAGATCCTGTTGTTGCGCGAGGACTTCTTCCGCGCGTTTGCGTTCGGTGACTTCCGCTTGCAAGGTCTCGTTCAATCGCGCGAGATCAGTCGTGCGTTCCCGCACCCGTTCTTCGAGGATGGCTTGGGAGTGGCTCACTTCCGTCGTCATGCGATTGAAAGCGCGGGCGAGAACGCCTAACTCATCACTCGTCTCCACCACCACCCGCGCATTCAGTCCGCCGGCGGCAATCGCTTCGGCCATCTTCGCCATGCGCAACACCGGATTGGTAAAGCGCCGCGCCACCACGTACGACGCCACCAACCCCACCAGCAACGCCGTCACCTCCACCATGATGAACAGCCGGCGCAACCACGCAATCGGCGCGTACGCTTCGACCGCATCCATCTTGGCGACCATCCCCCAATTGCGGTAGCCGATGGGTGCATAGGCGGCCAACACATCCACCCCGCGATAATCATGGGTTCGAAGAAAACCTGATTTTCCCGCCAACGCCGCCGCCATCGCCGGCGCTTCCGACGGCGTGATATCCGCAATCGCGTGCCCTTGCCGGGACGGTAACAAGTAGCGAATCTTGTCGCCCACCCGGGTCGCGATCAACACCTCGCCCGTCTCTCCCAAACCCGCCGGCGCAATCAGTAACTGTCTCAGCGTGGCGACCCCAACCCGCAAGAACACCACGCCCACCAGTCGCTCCCCCACCTTGGCCGGGGCGGCGACAATCACTTCATACCGGCCATCGCGCTCATACACTTCCCCCATCCACGCTTTTTGTTGGCCGTGAACAAACTCGGGAGCAGCGGCGAAACTCATGCCCATCAACGCATCGTCGGTGGCGACAATGACCCGCCCCGCCGGATCCGCCACCCAGATCGCCTCCACACCCGGTATGCCTTGCATCGCGTCTTGAAGGATCTGCTTGGTTTGCCGCAGAAAGTCCCCCGCCGGCTCCTGCCCGACCGTGTGCGCCGCCAGCAATTCCCGGAAGTGCGTCCGTGAGGCCACGGTCAGCGCCCGCTCTTCCTGTTGGCGGACATAATCCTGCAACATCTGTTGCCGGCTGCTCGACACCAGTTTCAGGCGTTGATGAATCTCCTCGCTCAACGTGCGGTTGGCAAAATGGTAGCTGGCGAGACTCAAGGCGGCGGCGGTCAGAATGACCACCAAACCAACAAAGACCGCCAATTTCAGACGGATAGAAGTTCGCAATCCTGATGCCATACATGGCCGAATCACCAATCAAAGGGATCGGCCTCCCGTGCCAGACACTAAAGCACCTCCAATAAAAAATACAGCACGGAATCCACAGCCGCGTCGCCTTGACGAAGCGAACTCCTTTCTGCATAGTCCGCGGCACTATGACGGACAAGCAATCGCCGCCGCTGATGGAAAAAATCGTCGCGCTCTGCAAGCGCCGGGGATTCATCTTTCAATCGTCCGAGATTTACGGCGGCATCAACGGTTTCTGGGACTACGGCCCCGCCGGCGCCGAGTTGAAGCGCAATATCAAAGACGCCTGGTGGCACGATGTCGTCCGCAGCCGGATCGATGTCGTCGGCATCGAAGGCTCCATCATCTGTCATCCCCGCGTCTGGGAAGCGTCCGGCCACACCACGGCGTTCACCGATCCCATGGTGGATTGCCGGAAATGCAAAGGCCGGTGGCGCGCCGATCAACTACCCGAAACGAAATGCCCCGAAGGCGGCCCGCACGACTACACCGAAGCCCGGCAGTTCAATCTGATGTTCGAGTCCCATGCCGGCCCCATCAAAGACGATGACAACCGGGTCTATCTCCGCCCCGAAACCGCCCAAATCATCTTCGCCCAATTCAATAACGTCCTCAGCGTCTCGCGCCAGAAAATCCCGTTCGGCATCGCGCAGATGGGGAAAGCGTTCCGCAACGAGATCAACCCGCGCAACTTCACCTTCCGCAGCCGGGAATTCGAGCAGATGGAACTCGAATTCTTCATCAAACCCGGCACCAGCGCCGAGTGGCACGAGTACTGGGTTAAAGAACGTCTCAAGTGGTACGAAACCATCGGCCTGCCGGCCAACAAACTGAGCTGCTACACCTACAAAAAAGAAGAACTCGCCCACTACGCCAGCGCCTGTGTGGACGTCATGTTCGAGTTCCCGTTCGGTGTGCAGGAATTGGAAGGCATCGCGGCCCGTGGCGATTTTGACCTGAGCCAGCACCAGAAATTCTCGGGCAAGAGCATGGAGTATTTCGACGACGAGACCAAAACGAAGTTCATCCCCCACGTCGTCGAACCGAGCGCCGGTGTGGACCGCATCGCGCTCGCGTTGATTTGCTCGGCCTATGCCGAGGAAGAAGTCGCGCCCGGCGATGTCCGCGTTGTCATGCGGTTTGCCCCCCGGATTGCCCCGGTCAAACTGGCGGTTTTTCCCCTGCTCCGCAACAAGCCGCCGCTCATCGAGAAAGCCCAGGAAGTTTTCAAGCTGTTGCAACGACATTTCACCACCGACTGGGACGACCGCGGCAACATCGGCAAACGGTACCGCTACCAAGACGAACAAGGCACCCCGTGGTGTGTAACGGTGGATTTTGAAACGCTCGGCGAAAAAGGCCCCGATCTCCAAGACACCGTCACCCTGCGCGACCGCGACACGATGCAACAGGAGCGCATCAAAATCGCCGACCTCGTCCCCCTCATCACAGGGAAATTACGCGGCTAACCGCTCAGGAAGCGGGCTTGTCCTCTTTCGCATCGGATGGCACTGCTGACAGGCCCAAAATTACCCTTGCGTGGGGGTGGGGCTTTCGCTATTGTTCGCGCTCCCAAAGCGAAATGGAGTAATCAATTATGTCTCGACGATGCGATATTTGCGATAAACACCAAGTGCGCGGCAACCATATCCTGCGCCGTGGTCAATCGAAGAAAACCGGCGGTATCGGTCAGCACGTGACCGCCGTCACCCCGCGCACGTTCCATGTGAATGTGCAGACCGCCCACGCGGTGGTGGATGGCGTTCGTCGCCGCCTCAAAGTTTGCACGGTGTGCATCAAGAGCGGCCGGGTCACCAAGGCTCCGCGCGTCCGTCAGGCCGCGTAGGTTCCCGCGATTTTCTCTGGGGGGACGCCACCGCGTCCCTCTATTTTTTTTCGCGAACGTCCCGCACTTTTAGTTGCAGCGTGGTTTCGCCCCGAAACTCGTTCTCCTCCGGCTGACAGGCCATGTCGAACTCGCCCCTTGGCAACTCGTAGTCGCCCTTGTTCCACCAGATGGCGCCGGCGGTTGACGTGCCGTCCGTGACACTGAATCGCAGGTGATTCTTGCCGACCACGCGCGGTTCGCCGCGCAACCGCACTCGCTCGACGGCAAAACACGGGGCCGGGTTATCCATGCCACACGGTTCAAACTGCGCCAGTCCCGCGAAGAATTCGTCATTCAGTTCATCGATCCGCACCACGGCATCCACCACGATGCGTCGCGCCAAATCCTCCTCGCGCAATACGCCGGCGGCGTGTTCGTTCAACAGCCTGCGCAACTCCGCAATCTGACCCGGTTTGACTGTCAGCCCGGCGGCCATTTCGTGACCACCAAATTTCTCCAGTGCCGGCGCACTCGCGCGCAACGCGGCGACCATGGAGAAGCCGCTGATGCTACGGCAGGATCCTTTGCCGCCCGTGCCGATCACAACCGTCGGCCGGTAAAACTCCTGCACGACTCGCGACGCCACAATCCCGATGACGCCGGGATGCCACGCGTCGTTCGCCAGCACCAAGACACGATCAAGTTCCTGTTCATGCGCCTGTGCCAGCGCCGCCGCGCAGAGGTGTTCCTGAATCTGTTGGCGCTCGGCGTTCTGCTCGTGCAGTACTTTGGCCAAGGCTTGCGCCCGGGTCGCGTCGGTCGTCAGCAATAATTCCAGCGCGGTCATCGCGTCGGTCAACCGACCGGCGGCGTTGAGACGCGGTCCCAACCGGAATCCCACATCCACAGTACTGGCATCCCCACGCACGCCGGTGATGTCGAGGAGGGCGCGCAGGCCCACATTGGTCGTGGCCGCCAAGCGTTCCAAGCCGGCTTTTACGAGGATGCGATTCTCGCCTGTCAGCGGCACCAAGTCCGCCACCGTTCCCACGGCTGCCAGATCGAGTTGTTCGCGTAAATCGAGCCGGTCGCGCAGTTCCGAGGAGGTTTTCACCAGCGCATGCGCGAGCTTGAACGCCACGCCGACACTGGCGAGGGGTGTCAACGCGGTCGCGATTTTCGGATTCACCAGCGCGACGCAAGCCGGATGTTCCGGCGGCGGTTCGTGATGATCGAGGACGATCACATCCACCCCTTGGAGCTTCAGTCCGGCTATCTCCGCGACGGAACTGGTGCCGCAGTCCACGGCGATGACGAGTTGGGGTTGATGTTCCTGCAGGCACCGGGCAATCCCATCCGCACTGAGGCCGTACCCTTCCTCCAGCCGTTGGGGCAAAAAATTGGCGACCGTCGCGCCGGCGAGTCGCAAGACGCGCGTGAGCAACGCGCTCGATGTGACGCCGTCCACATCGTAGTCGCCGTAGATGACAACCCGCTCTTGCTTAGACACGGCCGCGCGGATGCGATCCACCGCCTTAGCCATGTCCGGCAATTCAAACGGATCGCGCAACTGCCGGAGTTGCGGTTGCAGGAAGGCGCGAATCTCCGCCGGGTCGCGCAGCCCGCGGTTGGCCAGCACTTGGGCGAGCGGGCGCGGTAATCCGCAATCCACTGGCGCTGGATCGGTTGTCGCGATGATCCAGCGCGTGCTCACGATGTCCCGGCTCAGGCTTGGGCCGGAGCAGGTTTCCGCGTGGCGGGCTTGTTCGACGCACTCTCTTGCCGGTGGAACCAGAGGACCACGGGGCTGGCGATGTAGATTGAGGAGTAGGTGCCGGTAATCACGCCAACGAGGAACGTGAATGCGAAGTCGTTGATAACCCGGCCACCGAAGACGTAGAGCGAAAGCGCCGCCACGAGGGTGGTGCCGATGGTCAGGATCGTGCGCGACAAGGTTTCGTTGATACTGCGATTGATCAGCTCGTGGTAGTTGAGTTTGCCGCCGGCGAGTTTGCGATTCTCGCGAATCCGGTCGAACACGACGATGGTGTCGTTGATGGAGTACCCGATGATCGTGAGGATCGCGGCCACCACCGGCAACGAGAACGTCCGACCGGAGAGGCAGAACCACGCGACGCACATCAGGATGTCGTGCGCCAAAGAGATCATCGCGCCGAGGCCGTACGAAAACTCGCCGAACCGGAACGCGACGTAAATCATGATCGCAATCAACGCGAGCACCACGGCCCAGACGGCTTCCCGCAACAATTCACCACCCACGACGGAGCCGACGCGTTCGGTGCTGATCACCGTGAAGCCGGCGTTGGGGAAATCGGTCTGCAATTGGGTGACGGCTTTTTCACCTTCGCCTTCCGGCACCTTGAGCGCGAGCACGTCGTGCCCGCCGCCGGCCACGTCGCCTTGGTACTGGATAAAGGCATCCGTGAGTTGCACGCGTTCGAGACTCTGGCGGAGCGCGGTTGGCTCCACCTTGGTCGCGAACTCCAACGACACCGTGTCGCCGCCGGCAAAATCAATCCCGTACACCGCGCCTTTGCCCACCTGCAAACCGCCGCGGTTCACAAACCAGATCATCCCGACGATGATCAGCGCCCACGAAACACCAACTGCCCAGCGGCGAATGCCGAGGAAGTTGATGTTCGTCTGGGGTACGATTTTCAGGATGCGGAACGTTTGCAGCCAACCGCCGGTGATGAGCGAATCAAAGATCAGCCGGGTGACGAAGACAGCCGCAAAGAGGTTCACTACCAACCCAATCGCGAGCACAACGCCGAACCCTTGCACCGGGCCGCTGCCCATCCAAATCAAAATGAGCGCCGACAGAATCGTGGTGAAGTTCGAGTCGGAAATGACGATGAACGCCCGCTGGAAGCCGGCGGTGACGGCACCGCGTAACGTCTTTTGGGCCGCCAATTCTTCGCGGATGCGTTCAAAAATCAAGACACTGGCATCCACCGCCATCCCGACGGTCAGCACGATGCCCGCGATCCCGGGGAGGGTGAGGGTAAACTTGAACATGGCGAGCGCACCCATCAGCAACAACATATTGACGGCGAGCACAATGGTCGCCACCAGACCTGCAAACCAGTACACGGCGAGCATTATGGCGACGACCGCCACTGCGCCGATGATTGCCGCCGACACTCCGCTCCGAATTGAATCCCGACCGAGCGACGGATCCACGCCGCGCTCTTCCACGATCTTGACCGGTGCTTCGAGCGGATTTTCCAACACGTTCGCCAATTCCTGCGCTTCGACACGCGTGTACGTGCCGGAGATTTGTGCCCGGCCGCCCGTGATCGCCTCGTTGATGACAGGGGCCGAATACAATTCACCATCCAACACAATCGCCAACAGCCGGCCGACATTCGCACCGGTGACCCGGGCGAAGATTTCTGCACCCTCGCCATCAAATTCCATGGAAACATACGGGCGACCGATCTCGTCGAATTGCATGTACGCGCGGGAAACCTGCTTGCCGGTTAGTTCGGCTTTGACGCGCACATAGTAGGTGCGCTGCACGAGCCGGCCGTCCCGGGTTTTCTGTTGCTCGGTCAGCTTTTGGTAGCCGACGGGGGGGACGAAGGCCGGGTCGCGCAGTTCTTCTTCCAACAACTCTTCGTTGCGGGGATGGACGAGGCGAAATTCCAGATATGCCGTGCGTTCGAGCGTGCGCCGGGCTTCCGCGCGTTTGTCCTGCGACAAGCCGGGAATCTGCACGATGATGCGGTCCACGCCTTCCGGCTGAATCACCGGCTCGCTGACGCCAAATCGGTCAATGCGCTTGCGAATGATTTCGACGGCTTGCTGGCGCGCGTGGACGCGGCCTTCCTGGTCAATCTTCGAGAGGTCGAGTTGCACCTTGAACGAGGTGCCGCCTTTGAGATCAAGGCCGAGATTGATGCCGTTCGCCAGCAACCCGTACACGGCCACCGCAATCAGGCCGAGGGTGACGATCCACTTCCACGCTTGAGTCTTCATCTGAATCCACTCACTTCTTTTCGTCAGCCGGCTCGTCGGACTTCTTGACGACCGCCGTCAACGCGCTCTTGGTAATCTCGACCTTCACATTGTCGGCGATCTTCACCATCAGGGACTTCTCTTTGACGTTGGTGACGATGCCGTAAATCCCGCCGCTGGTGAGAATCTGGTCGCCGGTCTTCACGTTCTTGAGCATGTTATCGTGCTCTTTGCGCTGTTTCGACTGGGGCCGGATCAGCAGAAAATAAAACATCACGCCGAGGATGACGAACATCCCCACCATCTGCAGCATTTGCCCGGTCGGATTTGATTCTTGCCCCGCCGGGGCCGGCGGCGCCATTGCCAACAATTCAAACAGTGTCATCGGTTTCCTTTTTTTCCTTGTAGCCGGCCACAAAGGCGCGGCGAAATTCCGCAAACGTCCCGGCAGTCAACGCTTCCCGCGCCCGCCGCATCACATCCAAATACATATGCAGGTTGTGAACTGTCACCAATCGCAATCCCAAAATCTCGTTCGCCCACACCAAGTGCCGGATGTACGCCCGCGAAAAATTGCGGCAGGCATAACAGCCACAACCTTCCACCATCGGGCGAAAATCCTCCCGGTACTGCGCGTTCTTGATGGCGAACGTCCCGGCATCCGTGAACACCGTTCCATTCCGCGCCACCCGGGTCGGCAACACGCAATCGAACATATCCACCCCGCGCGCCACCATCTCCAACATCTGCGGCGGCGTCCCGACCCCCATCACATATCGCGGTCGGTCCACAGGCAGAAACGGCACACTGGCTTCCACCTGTGCGAGCATCTCCGGGAACGGCTCGCCGACACTCACGCCACCGACCGCGTACCCGTCGAAATCCAAGCCCACGAGTGCCCGCGCACACTTCTCCCGCAAGTCGCCATACACCCCACCCTGCACGATTCCAAAGAGCAAATTACCGTTGTTTTCCTTAAAATCTCGGCAACGGGCTGCCCACTTTATGGTCAAGTCCACACTCCGGCAAGCGTATTCTCGCTCACACGGATAGGGCGGACACTCATCAAAAACCATCGCGATATCGCTGCCCAAAACTGCCTGTGCCTGCGTCGCTTCTTTCGGTCCCAGAAACAATGACTTCCCGTCCACATGCGACTGAAATTCCACCCCGTCCGGCGTAATCCGGCGCAGCTTCGCCAACGAGAACACTTGGAACCCGCCGCTGTCCGTCAAAATCGGTCCATCCCACCCCATGAACTTGTGTAACCCGCCGGCCTGCCGCACCACTTCCAAGCCGGGACGAACGACAAGATGGTACGTATTCCCCAAAATGATTTGCGATCCGACCTCCCGCAATTCATTTGGCGCCATGCACTTCACCGTCCCCTGCGTCCCCACCGGCATAAAAATCGGCGTCTCCACGATACCATGCGGAGTGCGTAACGTGCCGCGCCGGGCTTGGTTACGCGAGTCAGTCGCCACCACCTGAAAAACAGGATCCATCACGTGAGGCTAAAGAGTTCCCAGCCCCAACGCAAGCTCGTGGCACGGGCACTGCAAATCAATGTTCCATCTCATGATTGCGAGCCTGACAGACATCCCCGTGACGACGGAGCCGGCCGACGACCTGCCCCAATCCTTGGAACTCTTCCACAGCATTTTCCAAAATGCCGTCGAAGGCATCTTTCAATCCACCCCCGACGGGCGCTACCTCCTCGTCAACCCCGCCCTCGCCCGCATGTACGGCTACGCCTCCCCGGCCGAAATGATCACGGCCGTCGCCGACATCTCCGGCACCATCTACGTGGACCCGAAGGTTCGCGATGAATTCAAGCGCCTCATGGCGCGCGACGGCGAAGTTCGTGGCCTGGAGTATCAGGTCCAACGCAAAGACGGCACCACGTTCTGGATCTCCGAACACGCCCGCGCCGTCCGCGATGACACCGGCCGGGTGCTCCACTACGAAGGTTTTGTCGAGGACATCACCGCCCGCAAACATATGGAGGATCAACTCCGGCAAGCCATGAAGATGGAAGCGGTCGGCCAGCTCGCCGGCGGCGTCGCTCACGACTTCAACAACATCCTCACCGCCATCCTCGGCTATGCCGAGTTGCTCCAGCGCCGCGCCCCCAACGATTCGATCCGCCGGCACGCCGAGGAAATCCAAAAAAACACCAACCGCGCCGCCGACCTCTGCCGCCAACTCCTCGCCTTCAGCCGCAAACAAACCCTCCGCCCCATCGTCCTCAACCTCAACAGCGTTTGCGCCGACATGGAAAAAATGCTGGGCCGGCTCATCGGCGAAAACATCAAACTCACCACCGCCACCGCGCCCGACCTCAATCTTATCAAAGCCGACGCCTCCCAACTGGAACAGGTCATCCTCAACCTCGCCGTCAACGCCCGCGACGCCATGCCCGGCGGCGGCACGCTCACCATCGAGACCGCCAACGTCACCCTCGCCCCCCACTACTGCGCCAAGTATCCCGGCCTCGTCTCCGGCAACTACGTCCTCCTCGCCGTTTCCGATACCGGCCTCGGCATGCCGCCCGAAGTCAAAGCCCGCATCTTTGAACCGTTCTTCACCACCAAGCCGGTCGGCAAAGGCACCGGCCTCGGTCTCGCCACCTGCTACGGCATCGTCAAACAAAGCGGTGGCCACATCAACGTGTACAGTGAACTCGGCCAAGGCACCGTCTTCAAAGTCTATCTCCCGGCTGTCGTCGCCGAAGAAGCCGCCGCCCCCAAGCCAGTCGCGGAACAAGCCCCCGCCACCGGTCACGAAACCATTTTGCTCGCCGAAGACGAAACCGCCATCCGTGAAATCACCGCCCTCGCCCTCCGCGAGTCCGGCTACGAAGTGATTGAAGCCGCCGATGGCCGCGAAGCCATGCGCCTCGCCCAAGCCCGCGGCTGCCGGCAAATCCATCTCCTGCTCACCGATGTCGTGATGCCCGAGATGGGCGGCAAAGAATTGGCCTACTGGCTCCGCACCGTCGCCCCCGAAACGCGCGTGCTCTTCACCAGCGGCTATACCGATCGGAGTGTCATCAGCAGCGGCGCCCTCAACCCCGGCACTCGCTTCCTCCAAAAAACCTACCCCCTCACCACCCTCGTCCACCAAGTCCGCACCATGCTCGACAACTGACCGGCGTTTACTTCTTTGCGGGCACGGCCGGCTCGATCATCTTCAGCTTATTGCGAGCGGCTTTGCCGTCTTTGGAGGTCTTCCAACGCTTGGCCACGTGCTCCAACAAGCGCTGGCCAAACTGCAACTCTTCGCCGGTGCCCTCGGCAAAGTGGAAACCGACATAGAACAGGTCCGTCGCATCGAGCGTCTTGTCCTTGGCGAGCCGGTCGGCCAGTTTGAATTTCTTATCCGGCACGAGCACTTGGAAGCCGCGCAGCGAATGATCTTCGGCGCGCAGATGCGTCGCCAGATCTTTGGGTGACTGCTTGAGATTGCACACGCTCAATTCGTACCGCAACTCACCGCCCAGTACGTCGCCGTTCGCCAACTGCTTCAGGCAATGCACGGCTTTGCCCCATTTGCGGGCCTGTTTGAATTTCAAACCCACTTCGCGCAACGCGTTGTCCGCCGCATTGCCATCCACGTTGCGGAGGAAATAAAACAACGCTTCGTATCGCGGATTCTCCGTCAACAGATCGCGCGCAGCGAGCGCCCCAAACCGTTTCACCGTCGCCTTGTCCACCGCCGGGCCGTGTGGTTTGAGAATCTTAGCCAACCGCCAGGCCGGCTCGCTCTGTTTTTCAGCGGTGAGCGCGGCCAGCAGCAATTTCGTCGCGCCTTTGTGCCGGGCCAGCGCGCCGGCGGCGATCTCGCTGAGATGCGGATCGTTGTCGCGCAACATTTTCATCAGCAACTGATTGGTGGCCGGGGTGTCGTGCGCGGCGATTTTGCGGGCGGCGAAATGGCGGACGCTGGAATGTTTGTTGGTCAGCAACCCGCGCCATTCGGCATCGAACGATTTGACCTGCGCCAGCTTGTCAATGATATCGAGGGCATGCTGGACGATGTTCAGGAAGTCCGGCTCACGCAGATATTTGAAGACCTGCTTCGCCACCGCGCCGGCTGCCGCGCCCGCGAATTCCTGATTCTTGAGACCGAGCAGGGCGTGCCGGCGAATGTGGAGGGAATTTTTCGGCAGCGAATACTTGAGGAGCAACTGCCGCGCATCCGGCGCGCCGAGATAACCGACGAGCAGGAGACACGCGGTGAGCACGCGTTCGTCTTTGCGGGCGCGCGAGCTGTTCATGAATTGCACGACTTGTTTGTGCAACAACACCCGGTCTTTCGGCGTCGCCTCCCCGATGTGCCGGCGCACCGCCTGGCAGGCTTCCTTGATGAGTTCCGCATCGGGATCAAACAAGGTATCGAGTATCAGTTGCAGCGCTTCGCGGGTGTGGATGCGTGCGAGAATATCCATCAACACCCATTTCTGTTGCGGCGTGGCTTTGACCAATTGCTTGCGCAACTCGCCCACCATCGCGCCACCGGCTTGCGCAATGATGCTCGCGGCGCGGAGTTTCGTTTCCACCTCGGCCGCTTGCAGTAACGGCAGAACATACGGCACTACGGCGCGCGTGCCAATGGCGTCGAACGCTTCCAAAATGTAACGGGACAACAGTTGATTGGCCGCCGGCAACGCTTCTCCCAGCGCTTTCACCACCGCCGGATCTTTCGGTTTCAACTCGGCCAACACCATCGCCGCCGCGCAGCGACGCATGCCGTCCGGACTCTGCAACATCGAACAAATCTGCTGGGTGGCTTTGTCCATAATGAGGGCGCACGCTAGCAAAACCCCATTGCGCTTGCAACGCAGCAACGATTATTGCTACAAACTTTTGTAAACATGAACGTCGCCACCGCCACACCGGAACCGCAAATCACTTCCCCACAACAGGTTAAGATTACACTACCCCGGTTGCGCGAACTCTACGATCAGCCGCTTTTCAACCTTCTCGAGCAGGCGCGGGCGGTTTATCAACAGAATTGGCCCGATAATGAAGTCCAACTTTGCCAACTCCTGAGCATCAAAACCGGCGGGTGCAGCGAGGATTGTTCGTACTGTGCCCAGAGTGCCCGGTACACGACGGGTGTGTCCGCCGAACGGTTGATGACGACCGAGGAAATCCTGCCCATCGCCCGTGAAGCCAAGGAAAAAGGCGCGACCCGGTTCTGCATGGGCGCCGCGTGGAAAGGCGTCCGCGAAGGCACCGGCCAGTTCGATTCCGTGCTCCAGACCTGCCGCGAAGTCAGCCAACTGGGAATGGAAGTCTGCGTGACGCTCGGTCATCTCACCGCCAGCGCCGCGCAACAACTCAAACAGGCCGGCGTCACGGCGTACAATCACAACTTGGATTCCAGCCCGGAATTTTACCCGAACATCGTCACCACGCACGCCTTCACAGACCGGCTCAACACCATCCACCACGTCCAGCAAGCCGGCATGGCGGTGTGTTGCGGCGGGATCATCGGGATGGGCGAATCCGTCACCGACCGGTTGCGCCTGCTGGAAATCATCGCGAATTTCGATCCGCCCCCCGAGAGCGTGCCGATCAATTGCCTCATGCCCATGCCGGGTACGCCGCTGGCCGAGCAGCCGGCTGTGGACATTTTCGAACTCGTCCGGCTAATCGCCACGACGCGAATTGTTCTGCCGCACGCGAAAGTGCGGCTTTCGGCGGGACGCACACGCCTCTCGCGTGAAGGACAAGCGTTGTGTTTCTTTGCCGGCGCCAATTCCATCTTTTACGGCCATAAATTGTTAACTGCGCAAAACCCCGAAACGGATGCCGATCTGTCATTGCTCGAAGAACTGGGGTTGACACCTCAGCCCGCCCGTCGCAATCCTGTCTGTCCGACGGCGTAAATTCACTACTGGCAAGAAGTTTGCTAGTAAGTTGTTCAGCCCGCCAAGATGCGAGCGAGGAAAGTCCCATGACCCTCGACGAACTACGCATACATCGCATTGTCCAAGCCGTTCTCGTGCGTAACTACATCAACACCCAGAAACTCGACATGCAAGTCATCGGCAGCTCGATTTACATTGAAGGCGAGCTTGAGTTATTCGAGTACCACTCCAGCCAGCGCAAGAAAGACCAAATCGAACGCGATCTCGAAATCGCCCGCAATCTCTGGCACATCGAGAAACAACTGCGCGCCATTCCCGAGGTCAATCATATCGAGTTCAAACTCCGCAACTGGGAAAAGCGCGGCCTGCAATGGGGCCGCCGCCACAATGTCTAGTCGCTGACTCCCGGCAGAGTGCCGGGTGGGATGAGGTGGCCGCGGCGAAAGGCGGCGAAATCCATCCGTTTCTTCCCCGCCGGCTGAACTTCGAGTAGTCGCAGCGTCCCCTCGCCTGTGATTTCCGCCCGCCAGATTTTTACGAGGAGATCGCCGATCATCGTGTACGCGCCGGGCCACGGATTGAAGGCGCGAATCTGGCGCTCAATCTCCACCGCCGGCTTGCTCCAATCAATGCGTCCCGCTTCTTTGGAAATTTTCCGCGCGTACGTCACCCGCGCCGGGTCTTGCGGGATGCGCGGGGCGCGGCCGGCGGCCACAAGTTCCACCGTCTCCGCCAACAAGCGCGCGCCGCAGCCGGCGAGCCGGTCGTGCAACGTCGCACTGGTGTCGGCCGGGTGGATGGGTTCAGCATGTTGCAGAATGATGTCGCCTTCATCCATTTTTTCGTTGAGGTACATCGTGGTCACACCGGTTTGCGCGTCGCCGTACAGGAGCGCGAATTGAATCGGCGCGGCGCCGCGCCAGCGCGGGAGCAGCGAGGTGTGGACGTTGATGCAGCCGTGGCGCGGCAGTTCCAAAATCTCCCGCGGCAAAATCTGGCCGTAGGCGACAACGGCGATCAGGTCCGGCTGCCACCGGCGCAACACATCCAGCGCGCCGGGTTCGCGAATCTTTTCCGGTTGGATGACCGGCAAGCCGAGTTGGGTGGCGGTGACTTTGACGGGCGGCGGGGCGAGTTGCAGGTCCCGGCCTTTCGGCCGGTCGGGCTGCGTGACGACGCCCACGACTTGCCCGGCCACGGCTTCGAGGCACGGACAGGCCAACTCGGCCGTTCCCATGAAGACAATCCGCATCCGCTACCGTTTCGCGACCGGCGGGGGCGGCGGCTCCAGGGCACGCAGCTCGTTGGTGCGGCCGAGAATCGCGCTGAGGATGTCATGCGCCACTTCAATCGGTTCTTGAATGGAATCCACATCCACGCGCACGTCCTTGGGATAATGCGCAAGGACCGGGCGGGATTCGTTGTCGTACACTTCGAGCCGGTGGCGAATGGTTTCTTCGTTGGCGTCGTCGAGCCGGTTCTCTTTCAACGCGCGGGATTTCAGGCGGCGCACCATTTCGGTGCGGTTGTGGACGGCGCGCAACACCACCAGTTTGATGACGTCAATGTACGCATCCAGCATTCCGGCTTGGTGGACGTTGCGCGGAATCCCGTCGAGCACAAGGGTGGTCTGGTCCGGCTTGAAGGAGCCGATGTGGACGAGTTTATCAATGTGTTCTTTCCAGAGGCGGCAGGTGAAATCGTCCGGCACCAACTCGCCTTTGCTGGAATACTTGAGGAAGACTTTGCCGACTTCGCTGTTGAGGTCAATGGACCGAAACACATCGCCGCAGGCGACATGTTTGTAGCCGGGCAGGTTGCCGAGCAGTTTGCCTTGGGTGCCTTTGCCGCTGCCGGGCGCTCCGAAAAGCAGGATCGTCTTATATTTCGCCATGACCGTCTCCTTTGAGTCAGTTCAGTAGTTGGTACCAATTGTTCCGCCGGTGCGGTTCGTAGCCCAACTCCGTGATGAGCCGCCGCATCGTGTCTTCGTTAATCCGAAAGGTCGCGCCGGCTTGCGACACGACATTTTCTTCCATCATCACACTGCCAAAATCATTCGCGCCATATTGCAGTGCGACCTGCCCGATTTGCGGGCCTTGCGTCACCCAACTGGATTGCACGTTGTCGAAGTTATCGAGGAAAATCCGCGCCAGCGCCTGCGTCCGCAAATACTCGTGCGCACCCGCGGATGGCACGCGGAGCCGGGTGTTCTCGTTTTGGAACGTCCAGCAGATGAAGGCCGTAAACCCATGCGTCCGATCCTGCACCTCGCGCAACATCCGTAGATGCTCAATCCGGTCCTCCACCGTCTCGACGTGGCCGAACATCATCGTCGCCGACGAATTCAAACCCAGCCCGTGCGCCACTTCCATCACGTGCAACCATTCGGCACCGGAACATTTCAAGGGCGCGATGCGTTTGCGGACTTTATCCACGAGAATCTCGCCACCGCCGCCCGGGATGGAACCTAAACCGGCTTCCTTGAAACGCCGGATCACTTCCTCGACCGGCATCTTAAACACGTCCGCGAAATGGTTGAACTCCGGTGGGGAGAAACCGTGGATGTTCACCTGCGGAAACTGTTGGCGGATGTACTGGAGTAGTTCGAGGTAGTACTCGATGCCGAGTTTGGGATGATGCCCGCCTTGCATCAAAATCTGCACGCCGCCAATCTCCACCAACTCCTTGATCTTCGCGCCAATCTGTTCCTTGCTGAGCACGTAGGAATCGTCATCTTTTTCCTCGCGCATGAACGCGCAGAAGGTGCAATAGACGTCGCAAACGTTGGTGTAATTGATGTTGCGATCAATGATGTAGGTGACGCGACTGTCGGGATGTTTCCGCCGGCGCACCGCATCGGCCAACGCGCCCAATTCCGGCAACGTCAGTTCCCGGTAAAGCTGCAACGTTTCCGCCGTTGTGACCCGCTCACCGGCCAGAACCTTGTCCTGAATCCCGTCCACCGCCGTATCGCAAATCATGTCGCGCCTACCATGTCCAAGTCTGCCGTCACAGTCAATACCGCGTGAATTCGCGTCTTCAAAGGCGGGATGCGCAAAGATTCGATCAACTGACGTAGCGAAGCTCCCCGGCGCGATCCACCAGTTGCAACTCGCCGCACAATTCCTGAAACCGGCGAATCCCGGCCTTCTCCTGCGCGCCCAACTCGTAACACACATACCGGGTCAGATACTCACGCCGAAATTCCGGTGTCGCCTCGGTGGAGTTCCGCACAATATCTTCGATGTGCGCCAAGCCGTCCGCTTTCGCCCGGCGCAGCATCGGCGCCAACTTCGTGACATCCAGCCCGCGCTGCACCGCCCACACCGCAAACACAAACGGCAAGCCCGTCGCCGCCACCCACGCCGCTCCCAAATCCCAGACCGGCAACGCACCCGCCCGGGTGCCGTAACGGATGGCTTCGTCGCCAATCAGCAAAATCGCCTCGTGATCCGCGAGCGTGGCACCCGGCGGTTGCGGATAAAACTCCGGCTCAATCCCGTACTGCACCTTCAACAAGACCCGCAACAACCACACCGACGTCCGCGAGGCCGGCGTGATCGCCACGCGGCGCACCTGCGCCACCGGCACGCGATGCGTCAGGAAAACGCTCCGCACTTCCCCGCGCGCCGCAATCGCGATTCCGTCCACCACGTCGTACTGGTCGTGCCACAACACCTCGGCCACCGGCACCATCCCCACCTCAAACTGCCGCCGATACATCCCATCCGCCAACCGTGCCGGCTCAAGCTGCGTGACTTGCTCTTCAATCCCGTAGATCAGCGGCCGCACATTCAGATACGGCACCGAGCCGATCTTCACGCCGCGCCGCCTTCGTTGGAGGCCCCGGCGTAAATCCCGGTCGTGCGGACTGTCCCCACCCCGCTGAGATCCGGCACGGTCGGGACGCCGCCCCCCACCGGCTCATACAGCGAATCCCGTTGCACCGGCTCGCGTCCCGCTTCGCGAATCGCCCGCACCAACTCGTCCCGCGCCATCTCCTGCGGTGTGCGCGCGCCGGCCATGTGATAAATTTTCTCCTCGATCACCGTCCCATCCAGATCGTCCACCCCATAGCTCAACGCCACCTGCGCCAGCTTCATGCCCATCAAAATCCAGTACGCCTTGAGATGATCCACGTTATCGAGATACAGCCGCGCAATCGCCAGTGTCTTGAGTAAGTCGAACCCACTCGGCCCGGCGACGTGCGTGAGCTTGGTGTTCTCGGGATGAAACGCCAGCGGCACAAACGCCGTGAACCCGCGCGTCTCGTCCTGCAACTCCCGTAACCGCCGCAAATGATCCACCCGGTGCTCCACCGTCTCCACGTGACCAATCAACATCGTGCACGTCGAACGTCCGCCCATCTGATGCCACGTCCGATGCACATCGAGCCATTCCTCGGCCGATTCCTTTGCATGACAAATCACCTTCCGCACCGCCGGGTCAAAAATCTCCGCGCCGCCGCCCGTCAGCGAACCCAAGCCGGCTTCGCGCAACGCCGCCAGCGTCGCCGGGATGCTGCGTTTCCCCACCCACGAGAGGTGCATAATCTCGATGCCGGTGAACGCTTTCAAATGGAGCTGCGGATCGAGCTTCTTCAACTCCCGCAACATCTCGATGTAGTACTCCCACTTGAACGACGGATGCAACCCGCCCACGATGTGAATCTCCGTGATCCCGAGCTTCAACGCCTCCTGCGCCTTCTCGATCATCTGCGGCAAATTGTACTCATACGCGCCCGCCTCCCGCCGCCGCCGGTAGAACGCGCAAAAATCGCAGTCGAGAATGCAGATGTTGGAGTAATTGATGTGCCGGTTGAGGATGTAATACGCGCGGTTGCCGTTCTTGATTTCCCGCACGTGATTGGCCAGGTACGCCATCGCCGCCAGATCATTCGACCGAAACAGCCGTAAACAATCCGCCTCCGTCAGGCGTTCCCCGCCCAAAACCTTCGCGCCGATATCCCGTAACTCTGATCGTTCTATTAGCTTGTTCATCGCCAAAAAATATCCACCACGACCGCTGTCAAAAATACGACACTGATGATGGCATTCATTCGGAAGAAAGCCACGTTAAGGCTGACCGGGTCTTGTTTCCGCGCCAACCAGTGCTGCCCCATCAAGCAGATCACGATCACCGCCAAGCCGGTGAAATATGGCCAGCCCAGCCCCGAAATCAAACCGAAACCCGCCAGCCCAACCGCCGTCGCGGCGTGCGCCACCATAGCAAACCGCAAACTCCCCGCAATCCCCCACCGCACCGGCAACGAATGCAACCCCGCCCCCTTGTCGAACTCATAATCCTGCGTCGCGTAAATGATGTCGAACCCCACCAACCACAACACCACCGCTCCCGCCAACACCACCGGCGCCCACGCCACCTCCCCTGTCACCGCCAACCAAGCCCCCACCGGCGCCAGTCCCAATGCGATTCCCAAAAACACATGCGTAAAATCCGTGAACCGTTTCGTCAGCGAATAGAAACCAACCACCAGCAACGCAACCGGCGACAGATAAAAACAGACCGGATTGATCAACCAACTCACCGCGATCAATCCCCCGGCACTTAGGCACGTCAGCACCCAGGCACTTCCCAACGTGATCCCCCCCGCCGGCAAATGTCGCCCCTTCGTCCGCGGATTCCGCGCATCAAACTCACGGTCCACAATCCGATTAAACCCCATCGCCGCCGTCCGCGCGCAAACCATCGCCGCCAGAATCAACCCGAATATCCGCCACCCCGGCCACCCCCGCGCCGCCACCACCATCGCCGCCAGCGCAAACGGTAACGCAAACACCGTGTGCGAGAACCGAACAAATTCGAAGTAGCGGGCTACGCTGGTCGTCACGTTATTCACTCAGCGGGTGCTCAATTGTGGCCGGTACGTTCAAGGACTTTTCATCTCACCGCGACGGGCCGGGGACAGACCACCCCACCGATTCAACGGCATCGGTCCGGCTGCGCCGGTTACTCCACCGCTTGCACGGTGTAGCCGCCGGACTTCTTGTCGGCTTCCAGTTTCAGCAGGCCGCGTTTCTGGGCGTCCACGAGGAGGTCGTTGAAGGAACGAAAACCGTAGGCGCGTTCGTTGAAGCCGGGATGCCGGCGTTTGATCGCCTGTTTGATCATCGAGCCGTACACCGGGTCGTTCGCATCGCGTTCACCAGCGAGCGCTTCGAGGGTGCTGAGCACCAATTCAAACGCATCGGCGACAGCGGGCCGCGCCGGCTCCTTCGTTTCGCCTTCGGCCGGCTTGAACGCATCCGGAGCGGCGGGTTGGGCCGGGTCTTTCGACTCGGGCTTGACCGGCTTGGCCGCGGGGGCGGCGACCGCTTGCGCCACAACGCCCGGCCGGGCTTTGGCCGGCTCGGGACGGACCAGGTCGTCGTAGTAGAGAAATTCGTCGCAGTTGCTGATGAAGAGATCGGCGGTGGAATTCTTCACGCCGACACCGATCACGGTTTTCGCGTTCTCGCGGAGTTTGCTGACGAGCGGTGAAAAGTCGGAGTCGCCACTGATGATGACGAAGGTGTCCACATGGCTTTTGGTGTAGCAGAGGTCGAGCGCGTCCACGACCATGCGAATGTCGGCCGAGTTCTTGCCGGACTGGCGTAGGTGAGGAATCTCGATCAACTCAAACGCCGCTTCGTGCAGGTCGCGCTTGAACGCCTTGTAGCGGTCGAAATCGCAGTAGGCCTTCTTGACGACGATGTGGCCTTTGAGCAGCAGTCGTTCGAGAACTTTTTGGACATCGAACTTCGGATAGTGGGCGTCAAGCGCGCCGAGGGCGATGTTTTCGAGGTCGAGAAAGACGGCCATGGTGGTGCTGGTGTCGAGGGTGCTCATGTGATGGGAGCGGAGTGTACTACAGCCGCCCGTTTCGTGCATCAGGAAATCCGCAGCCATTTGACTATTGCGGCAGGGTTTGTTTTTGCGGTACAGATGCGGGCGAGTTTCCGATCATCAGAACCATTCCAGCAACGGAGAACCAAACATCATGAAGCCAGTCAAATTGGGTGTCATCATCGGTAATCGCGGATTTTTCCCGGGCGAACTTTGCGTCAAAGGCCGGGAACGCATTCTGAAGGCGTTGCAGGACTAGGGGATTGAGCCGGTGTGGGTGGCCCCGACCGCCACGCGCAACGGCGCGATCGAATCGTTGGGCGAGGCGCAACAGTGCGCGGACTTGTTCAAGCAGCACCGCGAGGAGATTGACGGCGTGCTCGTGACGTTGCCCAACTTCGGCGACGAACGCGCCGTCGCCAACACCCTCCGCTTCGCCGGCTTGAACGTGCCGGTCTTGATCCACGCGTTCAACGATGATCCCAACAATATGACCATGGGCGGCCGGCGCGACAGTTTCTGCGGCAAGATGTCCGTCTGTAACAACCTCCGCCAATACGGCATCAAGTATTCCCTCACCGGCCTGCACACCGACGATCCCGAGACGCCCACGTTCCACGCCGACCTGCGCAAGTTTGCGGCGGTCTGCCGGGTCGTGCGGGCGTTGCGCGGCGCGCGGGTGGGAGCCATCGGCGCCCGGCCGGCCGCGTTCAACACCGTCCGCTACAGCGAGAAATTGTTCGAACAATCCGGCATCAGCGTCGAGACGCTCGACCTCAGCGAGTTGATCGGTTGGATCCACAAAATGACCGACACCGACGCGCCGGTGACAGCCAAACTCGATTCGATCCGCAATTACACCCAGACCCAAGGCATTCCCGAGAAGAGCCTGATCAAGATGGCCAAGATGGGCGCGGCGATTGACAAGTGGATGACCGACAACCAACTCACCGCCACCGCCATTCAATGTTGGACCGCGCTCGAAGAATTCTACGGCATCGTCCCCTGTACCTTGATGAGCATGATGTCCAACAAACTCATGCCCAGCGCCTGCGAAACCGACATTGCCGGCCTGATCGGCATGTACGTCCTCGACGCCGCCGCCGCCAAGCCGGCCGCGCTGCTCGATTGGAACAACAACTACGGCACCGACCCGAACAAAGGCGTCGTGTTCCATTGCTCGAACCTGCCGAAGGATGTGTTCAGCAGCCACAAGATGGACTACCAGGAAATCATCGCCGGCACCGTCGGCAAAGACAACACCTACGGCACCATCGTCGGCCGCATCAAACCCGGCCCGTTCACCTATTGCCGCGTCTCGACGGATGATTTCAATGGCAAAGTCGTCGCGTATTGTGGCCAAGGCCGGTTCACGGACGACAAGCTGAACACGTTTGGTGGTTTCGGCGTCATCGAAGTGCCGAACTTCCAAAAACTGCTCGCCTACATCTGCGACCACGGCTTCGAGCACCACGTTGCCGCCAACCTCAGCGAAACCGCGGACGCGATTGAAGAGGCGTTGAGCAAATACCTCGGCTGGGGCGTGTACCACCACCGCTAAGCCGGAACGATGCGGCTAGAAAGTTAGGCTTGAAAACCTTCACCTCCGCCCTACCATCGGCGCACAGTGAAACCTTTCAATCTCGACCGCCACCTCACCACCGTCAGCCAACAAGTGGATGCCGCACTCGACCGGCTCCTGCCCGCCGTGAAGACCGCGCCGCCGACCATCCACAAAGCGATGCGCTACTCCATCTTTGCCGGCGGCAAGCGATTGCGGCCGGTCTTGACGCTGGCCGCCTGCCATGCCGTGAGCGGCAAAGCCAGCGCCGCCATGCCGCTCGCCTGCGCGGTGGAATGTATCCATACCTATTCCCTGATTCACGACGACCTGCCTTGCATGGACGATGATGATCTGCGCCGGGGCAAGCCGACCAATCACAAAGTCTTTGGCGAAGGCATTGCGGTGCTCGCCGGCGATGCGTTGCTCACGCAAGCATTCCTGCTCGTCGCCAAGGCCAAACCGCCCCGGCCGTACACGGTCGCGCAAATGACTTACGAACTCGCCTTCGCCGCCGGCAGCGAACGCCTGATCGCGGGACAAGTGCAGGATTTGGAGAACGAAAGCCGCCAAGCCACACTGGCGGAGATCAAGACCACCCATCTCAATAAAACCGCCGCCCTCATCACCGCCAGCATCCGGCTCGGTGCCATGGCCGGCGGCGCGAGCGCGAGTGAGTTGAAGAAACTCTCGCGCTACGGTCAGAACCTCGGGCTGGCGTTTCAGGTGATTGACGACATTCTCGACGCCACCAGCACCAAGGAAATCATGGGCAAGAGCGTCCGCGCCGATGAGAAGAATGAGAAGAGCACATTCCCCAAGCTGCTCGGGGTCGAAAAATCCCGCGCCTACGCGGCCGAGTTGATCGCCGACGCGCATCGGCAATTGAAATCCTTTGGTAACCAGACGGCCCCGCTCGCCGCCATCGCCGATTTCTTCCTGACCCGGCAACACTAACTTGGTTTTTTCCGCGCCTGCGCCGGGTTGGCGTATTCCTATTCGATGAATTGCGCGCGCGGTACAAGTCCATCAGCAACTCGTAGAGCCGGGCGGACCGCGTGTAGTGTCCGGGAAAGTTCCCGCCGCCGCTTCGGCATACGTCCGCCGCAATACTTCCGGCCACCAAGGTGTACTCGCGGTCAGCGCGGAACCGCTCCTCCCCGCTGACCGTCCACTGTAACAGCGAAAACTTTTGCCGCTGCCGGTTATCGTTTGAAGGCGGACAACTGAATGGTGCGTCTCTTCTTCACCGCACGAATCTGCCATGAATGAGCAGTATTTTACTATGATTGTCGTTTGCAAGTGGCGTTTACGGACTTATGATGCCGCACGAATTTCACACGAAAGGAATCCAACCATGCCCATTAAAGTTGCCTTCATCGGTGCCGGGAGTGTCGGGTTTACGCGGCGGTTGACGCTCGACCTGCTCACGGTGGCGGAGTTGCAGGATACGCAATTCGCGTTTCACGACATCAGCGCCGCGAATCTCAGCCGGGTCGCGCAGCTTTGTCAGAAGGACATTCGCGAGAACAAGCTGCCGGCGAAGATCGTCACCACGCCAGACCGCCGCCGAGCGGTGGCGGATGCGGATTACGTGATCAATTGTACACGCATCGGCGGGCTGGAAGCGTTCGCGACGGACATTGATATTCCGTTGAAATACGGCGTGGATCAATGCGTCGGCGACACGCTTTGTGCCGGCGGCATCATGTACGGGCAGCGAAACATCGCGCAGGTGTTGGAGTTCGTGAAGGACATGAAGGATCCTTCATGACCTTCACGAACTCCAACACCTGCGCGA
>Ga0105044_10001344_pt1 | contig 32608 bp, 29 predicted proteins | sample MAT01_FD_78092 | JGI IMG/M metagenome (GOLD analysis project Ga0105044, IMG submission 78092) | Freshwater microbial communities from Lake Fryxell liftoff mats and glacier meltwater in Antarctica - MAT-01 | ecosystem: Environmental > Aquatic > Freshwater > Ice > Liftoff microbial mat | place...
CTGGATGAAATAAATCAAAAAACAGGGGAATAATTTGGGTTTGGACTTTCAATACTTTCTTCGTCTCTCCTTCGTGACAGCTTGCTGAATTTTCGAAGCGGTTAACAAGGTGTTACGAATAGTGTGATTATTTAGCTTTTGTTGTAATTGAGACTCTTTTTAAATAACCACTTTAAGATTGCTCCATGCCCTCCATACGAATGTATGCAATAGTGAATTTTGTTACTGCCAATACAGCCGGATTTTTATCGACTTTACTATTTACCGTACTTTTAACATCAACACTCAACATTAATCTGTCTTCCCTAAAAACTACAAAATATGAAAAAGATTTATTTGCTATTACTCCTACTCGTTACCATTGTTTTTGCAAACGCACAAATCAAACAAGGCTCTTTTCTGATTGGTGGACAATTGGGATTCAATCGTTCCAACTACGATGCGCCCAATCAATTAAAACAGAAATCCGGCAATACAAATTTTAATTTATCTGCAGGCAAAGCATTGAAAGACAATGCTGTGTTTGGGTTCACACTTGGATACCTGCACGGATCAAATACCAATGGCTACAATGGAACCAATTATGCTTCATCAAAAACAAATGGATACAATGCCGGATTTTTTTATCGGAGCTATAGAAACCTCACCAGTAATTTTTATTTTTTCGGGGCAGCCACAGCCGGTTATTTCGGCACAACACAAACCACTACTTTTAGCAACAATGCTGATGAAACCAAAAACATTAATAAAGGTGTACAGGTAAGTTTTGCACCAGGATTGTCTTTTGCAGTTTCTAAAAATTTGCAATTGGAAATACTGCTTCCAGACGTGATAGGGGTTAGTTACAACAGCGGTAAAAGCATCATCGGAACTACGCAAACTACCTCAAAGTCTTTCGGGGTTAATACCAGTTTGAGTGGCTCATTTCTTAATAATCTGGGAATTGGATTCAGATTGATTTTGTAATTGCAACAAATGCATTGAAGGGTTTAACCGGGGGTAAATGGGCAAAACACAAAAAGGTTTTGACCAAAGATTTTATTGGGTCAAGGAATTAACTACCGGTCCAAACTAATTGTGAACATGCAACTGATAAAAAGCCGTTCAATTAATCTCAAATTCTGGCCGTATTAAAAAATAGGTCCGGTAACAGCTTTATTTTACAATCGAATTATTTTAACTTTACCGTAAGGCTTTGGTAAACCTTTATATGAATAGGCTTTCCAATACCCCAATTCTTTACATAAATTACTACCACTATGCATCCCTATTTACCCCACCTGCTCGCTGATATCAATGCGGCCTGCCGAACCGAAATACAGGTTGAAAATAAGCGTCCGTTGACTTTTGAGGAAGAAATGGAAGAGATTGAAAAGTGGGTGGAAGAAGAGGATCCGCCGCATACCTTCGGCTATTATTGCGGATTGGAATCTATCAATTTTCCGCCGGCAGAACAGTTAACGGAAGCTGATATGAAAACTGTTTTGGAAGCATTCCGCTACATGATGTTTTCCTGGAACCTTGCTACCTGTTTTCCGGAAAATTTACCTATTCCCATAGCCTATAGAATGACGGTTGAAATACTGGATAGCAAAACGACTATTTTCGAAACCGGCCGGATTAACTTTGATTTTTGCTCCGGATATGCCCCTGACTGTGTTTTTAAAGAATACTGTTCTTGCTTGGAAATATGGAATGAGGCTGAGGCAGATCAAGACATTGACAGGAGGGATGACAATTTAAATGATGATCCTGATGCACTGCCATTTTAAATAGGCGCCTGACGTACTCTTTTCTGTCCGGCACTCCTGAACTTTGTCTCCAGCTTTAAAAATGAAACAAACAGAACGGCAAAACTATCGTTGGTGGTCGTTCTGTTTTTACCTATTTAGTAGTCGAATCCTTTTGCCTTCTTCTAATGGTTAAATAAAGGATTGGACCAATGGTTGGTACAAAAATGATGACCAGTGCCCATATTAGTTTGGTTGTTATATCAGGCCAGCTAGTTTTTCTTAAAAGGCAAATCAATGCCAGCACAAAAAGCGCCAAACTTGTTAAAGTAAGGAGCGTCCAAATTAATAATCTTTTATCCGGTGTTAGTAATTCCATACATTATTTTTTAGATGCTATTAGATGACCAGGGCAGCAGATTTATAAAAATCCAATTATTGAATCCATTTAATGCAAACCGGGTTGGGCACATTTATTCTTTTACCAGTATCTGCCAGCATGCCGGTTTTTCTATCAATTTTAAAAATAACGATGTCATCAGAATTCTGATTGGCTACCAGTAAAAAATTGCCGCGGGGGTCAAAATTAAAATTTCGCGGTGTTTTGCCCATTGTGGATTGATGACCAATTGCAGTAAGTTTACCCGTTTTGGCGTCTATCGAAAAGACGGCAATCGTATTCGATTCGCCGCGGTTACTGGCATACAAAAATTTACCGTCGGGTGATACGTGTATATCAGCACTGCCAATCACACCTTTAAAATTGGTAGGTAATGTAGTGGTTCTTTGTATAGGAGTTAATTTTCCTTTTTTATATTTAAAGACAACCACCGTTCCGCTCATTTCTTCAATCAGGTAAGCATACTTTTTATGGGGGTGAAAATCGAAATGCCTTGGACCACTGCCGGGAACGGATGCTGCAAAAGGAGTTGCGGCGGGACTGAGCGTTCCGTTCTTTTCATCGAACCGGTAAATCATCACTTTATCAAGACCAAGGTCGGGCGTGAACAAAAATTTGTTATCTGGCGAAAGTACAGTTGAATGCACATGGGGCCCTTTCTGCCGGTCTTTATTGGGGCCGGTTCCTTTATCTTGCAGCACCTGCTTTGCAGTTTCAAGCCCACCATCAGCCCTAACCGGAAATAGTACGGCGCTACCACTGCTGTAGTTACCTGCAAATACCCATTTACCAGTTTTATCAACGGATACATAACAGGGGTTTTTGCCCTGCGAAAATTGCTGGTTGATTAAATTTAGACTTCCATTGGCGTGGTTAAAAGAAAAGGCGCTTATCGCCCCGCCAGTGCCTTCCTTTTTAGCCTCGTCCGTTTCTGCTACAGCATACACAATCTTTTGATCGGGCGAAACCGCCAGGTAGGAGGGATTGGGTGTTTGAATGGAACTAAGCTTTTTACTGTCTCCGGTTTCGGTGTTGAAAGCATACACATAAATGCCTTCACTTTTACCGGAAGTATAGGTACCTATTAACAAATTGGCATTGGTTTGTGCAAAAGCAACATTGAAAAAAAACAGGCATAAAAAAAGTAATCTGGCTGACATAAATTTATTTTTTTGAGTGTACGTTATTTTAAACACACATTTTTTTGAATACTATGAAATGAATTTCTAACAACCGATTAAAGTCCGTTGCTACATCAAAGATTTCAGGTAAAAGCTCCACAATAAAATATTGACTCGTTAATATTTTATGCCAGCAAATTTATATTGACCTGGTAATGAAAGTAATTATTAAAGACTACTTTTAGTATCAATTGCCGCCAACGCCTGGGTAATTTTTTCGATTGTTTCTTGATCACTCAATTCCTGTGGAATAAACTTTTCACCGATTACCTTTTCATACAGTTCGATGTACCTTTTACTGATCACATCAATCCATTCATCACTCATAGCTGGTACTACTTGTCCTTCTTTCCCCATAAAATTATTTGCGATCAGCCATTCTCTTACAAACTCTTTGCTCAGTTGCTGTTGCTTTTCACCTGCTGCCTGTCTTGCTTCAAATCCTTCTGCATAAAAATACCTTGAGCTATCGGGCGTATGAATTTCGTCCATTAAATAGATCGTATCATCAATTTTTCCAAACTCATATTTTGTATCTACCAGTATCAGTCCCTGCTTTGCAGCCAATTGCTTGCCTCTTTCAAAAAGAGCCTTGGTGTATTTTTCAATTTGCTCATAATCGCTCTCATTTACAATGCCACTTTTTAATATATCGTCTTTGCTAATGTCTTCATCATGGCCCACTGCTGCTTTCGTCGAGGGAGTAATAATTGGCACCGGGAAAAAGTCATTTTCTTGCAATCCTTCGGGCATTGCTACGCCGCAGAGTTCTCTTAAACCAGACTGGTAGGTTCTCCATGCATGGCCGGTTAAATTTCCCCTGATTACCATTTCAACTTTAAAGGGAATACATTTTTTACCAATGGCACAATTGGGCGTTGGTGTTGCAATCAGCCAATTTGGACAAATATCTGCCGTTGCTTTTAGCATGTACGCAGCTATTTGATTTAAAACCTGTCCTTTGTACGGAATTGCTTTTGGAAGAATCACATCAAATGCTGAAATACGATTGCTTGCTATCATTACCAGCCATTTATTGGAGATTGTGTACACATCTCTAACTTTTCCACTGTAAAATTTGGTTTGTTCCGGGAATTTAAAATTTGTCATAATGCTAAATTACAGGCATACATTTTATCTACCCAATTTTAAAAGAGATAAGATTTTCAAAAACTTTTAAAAATTAAATTTTTACAAAAAAATAACATTGCTTACTTTGCTAGACTTTTTAAACCTAAAAAAACCATAATGAGAAAAATTGCGAGCTATATGATGGTCTTTTTGTTGACCAACATCTTAACGGGTGTTGCCTACGCCCAAAGTTCCTCCATCAGCGGTAAAATTGTTAACCGCACAACCAATGAGAGTATTTCTGCCGTATCTGTTACCATTAAAGGTTCTCAGGTTGGTACATTTACTGATGACAAGGGAAATTTTAAAGTCACCTTTAATCAAAAACTACCCATTACAGTATTGTTTTCGTCAGTAGGCTATGCTTTGCAGGAATTGGTGGTTACCAATCCTTCTGAGTATTTAACGATTCAAATGGCTCCCTCCAATTCTCTGGGGCAGGAGGTGGTTGTGTCGGCTACCAAAGTGGCACAAAAAATATTGGAATCACCGGTCTCTATTGAGCGGGTGAGTGCAGCCAATATTAGAAACTCGCCTGTTTCATCTTACTACGACATTTTAAGTAGTTTGAAAGGCGTGGATTTCACTACTTCATCCCTCACTTTTAAAACACCCTCTACCCGTGGATTTAATGGCAGTGGCAACACCAGGGTCAACCAGATTGTGGATGGTATGGATAACCAGGCTCCGGGTTTAAACTTTTCTGTAGGAAGTGTAATCGGTCTTACTGAACTTGATGTAGACAACATTGAATTATTACCGGGAGCTTCTTCTGCTTTGTATGGTCCGGGTGGTATGAATGGAACCATTCTTATTAATAGTAAGAATCCATTCAAATACCAGGGGCTTTCTTTTCAGGTAAAAACCGGTATTATGAATGCCGACAGCCGCTATCGGGAGGCATCATCCTACAATAACTGGTCGCTGCGTTGGGCGAAAAAGGTATCCGAAAAGTTTGCATTTAAAATTGGAACAGAAATTATATCTGCCAAAGATTGGTTGGGTTATGATAACAGAAACTATCTCCGTAAAGGCACTACAGGCAACATCATTACTGGCGACAGGGCTTCTGACCCTAACTATGATGGCGTAAACGTGTATGGTGATGAAACTACTACAGATATTCGAACTGCTGTTTTGAATGCAATCGGTTCATCGGCGGCACCGTTTCTAAAAAACTTTATTGACACCTTGAATGGAGGTCGACCTATCAACGTTTCCCGTACCGGATATGATGAAAGTGATATGGTAAGTCCAAATACACTAAACTATAAGCTATCGGGAGCCTTTCATTATAAGATTACGCCCGGTATTGAAGCCGTTCTTTCAGGTTATTGGGGAACTGGCAACACCATTTATACCGGCAGCGAGCGTTACAGTTTAAGAGCTTTAAAAGTTGGTCAGTACAAATTGGAACTGAATCATAAAAACTGGATGATCAGGGGTTACACTACACAGGAAAATTCCGGTGAAAGTTATAATGCTACTGTTACAGCCCGTTTGTTTAATGAAAACTGGAAGCCAAGTGGTGGCGCAACAGGCTGGTTTTCTCAATATAGCCAGGCATACTTGGGTGGCCGTTTGAATGGATTAACTGATTATGCAGCACAACAATTGGCCAGAAGTTCTGCCGATGTTGGCAGGCCGGTTCCTGGAAGTCCGGCATTTAAATCAGGTTTTGATAAGATCAGGAGTTTGCCAATTGGTGGCAGTCCGGGCGGGGGGTTGTTTGTTGACAGAACAGATCTTTATAATGTGGAAGGTCAATATAATTTAACGCATCTTACCAGCAAATTTGCTGATGTATTGGTGGGTGCCAATTACAAGCAATATAATTTAAACAGCCAGGGCACCTTGTTTGCTGATGGAGGCGGCATCATCAAGATTGGTGAATATGGCGGATATGTTCAGGCAACCAGAAGTTTGTTCGATTTTCTTAAAATAACTTTAAGTGGCCGTTATGACAAGAATGATAACTTCAAAGGAAGGTTTACTCCCAGAGCAACCGCATTGATTAAGGTTGCTAACAATAACAATATCAGGGTGAGTTTCCAAACTGCGTATCGTTTTCCAAGTACTCAACAGCAATGGATTGATTTAGACGTAGGTTCTAATACAAGATTATTAGGTGGCGTTCCATTTTTTCAGCAGAAATATAATTTAAACACTAATACTTATTCATTGAGCGAATTGCCATCGGTGACTACACCGTACACGGTTACACCATTTAAACCAGAAGCAGTAAGTACTTATGAATTGGGATATAAAGGGCTCGCATTGCAGGATAAATTATTAGTTGACGTATATGGTTATTATGGACAATATCAGGACTTTTTAACCCGTAGGCTGTTGGTTCAACCCACCGGAAACAATACAGTAAATGATATTGTTACAGCATTGAACAAAGGCGTAGCGGTAAGTAACGTAGCAAACATCTATTCTATACCGGTGAACTCACCAACGAAAGTGAAAACTTATGGTTTTGGAGTAAGCGTTGATTATCGTTTACCGGGAGCCTTTACGATTGGTGCCAACTTATCATCCGATAATTTGAAGGATGTACCAGCCGGTTTTATCGCTTACTTCAGCACACCAAAGTACCGTACCAATCTTTCTATTGGCAATACCGGATTTGGATACAAGAAGCGTTTGGGTTTTAACGTTGCGCACCGCTGGCAGGAAGCCTTCTTCTTTGAAAGTGATTTTGCAAATGAAACACTCCCGGCCATTCACACCGTTGATGCCCAGATTAGTTTAAAGCTACCTGCTACAAAATCAATTTTGAAATTGGGTGCTAATAATCTCTTGAATCAATACTATACAAATTCTGCAGGTAATTCCATTGTTGGCGGCTTGTACTATGTAAGTTTTGCGTACAATGTTTTTTAATCTTCATCACTTTTCAAATCTAGCAATATGAAATTATCTTATAAAATAAAAAGAGGAGGCTTATTAATAGCAACGGCCTCCCTATTGATTACCGCCTGTAATAAGGCGCCATTACCACCAGTGCCATTTGCCCAGGCAGTTCAGGGAACTTCTCCAACATTGGCTTCTTTGTTAGACAACCCGGACTCCAGTTTTACCTTTTTAAAGGCTGCCGTTGTAAGAGCGGGCTTATTGGGTGCGTTATCTTCGCCTACGCAACGTTATACTGTATTTGCACCCAATAACAGTGCTTTTATATTGTCTGGTATTCCTAGTGTAGCGGTTATCAATTCGCTACCAGTAGCAACAGTAGCCGGATTGGTGAGTTACCATGTTATTCCACAGGTAATTGCTTCAACTTCAATACCAACAACGTTCCCAAATTTTGAGTATCCGTCCATTTTAAACCCTACCAGTGGTACGCCGGGGTTCAATCCGTTGGTACGGCTCACCACTTTTCCAAGCAAACGAGGGGCGGCTGCCTGGGTAAACAATGTACCGATCACCGCAACAGACGTTTTGGCTGTAAACGGAGTATTGCATAGAGTTGCAGTACTTGTTGCTCCTCCATCAAGATTTCTTTGGGATTCAATTTCAGCTAGTGCCGATTTAACTTATTTAAGAGCAGCTATCATTCGTGCCGACAGCGGTGTAGCAGTTGCAGGCACCCTGCAAACGGCTTTAAGTAGTTTTGGTGTAAACTTAACTTTATTGGCACCAACGGATCTTGCTTTTAGAACAACCTTGACCGGGGCAATAAGACTGGCACTTATCCCAATAGTAACCCAACAATTAATTCCAATAATCAAGGCACAATTGATTCTTGGTGGTGCTACAGACGCAGAAGCAACTGCCCAGGCACCCGTTATTGCAGCAACCCAGGCACCAGGTATTGCATTGACTCAGGCTACCGGATTGGCAGCTACACCCGATGTATTTAGCAACCCTGCATTGTTCGGTGCCCTTACTGCACAAACCGTAAGAGGAATAGTGGTTTATCATATACTAGGTACAACCATTCCGGGTATCCGGGTTTTTTCTGTAAACATGCCAACTACACCTACATTGGTAAAAACATTGCTTAACCAGGCAATCTCTGTTCACCCGGGTGTAACGGTACAGGCTACCTTTGCCGGTCCGTTTGTTGGAGCTGCTACTGTGAAAGGGCTGGCGAATGCAACTCCATCTAACATTATTATTAATCCACTAAATCCATTCGCAACTGATCAGAATTATGTAAATGGCGTTATGTTCAGAATTGACCAGGTGCTTTTACCTCGTTCTCTTTAATGATTTTTAATTTTTGGTATATATAAGAAAGGCTGGCTCATAATAGGCCAGCTTTTTTTTAGTAAGTAAAATTTAAATGTAATAACTCAATTTGTTGATCTGACTCCGAAAGGATAAATTTGCACTTTATTAAAAATTAACGTTATTAAAATATATGAATCTTTAACGGATTTATATTAACCAATTAATCATCAAAGCACATGCGACAAATTGCGTTCAGAGAAGCTTTAAGGGAAGCCATGCAGGAAGAAATGAGAAGGGATGAAAGAGTATTTTTAATGGGAGAAGAAGTAGCAGAGTACAACGGAGCCTACAAGGTAAGCCAGGGAATGCTGGATGAATTTGGCGAAAAAAGAATCATTGATACGCCGATTGCTGAACTTGGTTTTGCAGCAATCGCAGTGGGTGCAGCACAAAATGGTTTACGTCCGATCGTGGAATTTATGACCTGGAATTTTGCAGTATTGCCTTTAGACCAAATATTGAACACTGCCTCAAAAATGTTGGCCATGAGCGGTGGACAGGTTGGTTGCCCGATTGTTTTTCGTGGACCAAACGGAAGTGCAGGCCAGTTGGGTGCTCAACATTCTACTGCTTTTGAAGCGCTGTATGCAAATATTCCTGGTTTAAAAGTAGTATCTGTTAGTAATCCTTATGATGCAAAAGGTTTATTGAAAAGTGCCATTCGGGATGATGATCCTGTAATGTTTATGGAGAGTGAAGTGATGTATGGTGAAAAAGGAGAGGTACCAGAAGAAGAATATTTATTACCAATTGGTAAGGCTTTTGTAAAGCGGGAAGGAAAAGATGTAACGATTGTATCTTTCAGCAAAATGATGAAAGTAGCTTTGGGTGCAGCTGAAGAATTGGCAAAGGAAGGCATTGAAGCAGAAGTGATTGATTTGGCAACCATCCGCCCATTGGATTGGTTTACAATACTGGAAAGCGTTAAAAAAACCAATCGGCTGGTGATTGTTGAAGAACAATGGCCGTTTGCGTCAGTTTCTTCAGAAATCACATATCGAATACAAAAAGAAGGTTTTGATTACCTTGATGCACCCATCCGTAGAATTACTTCGGTAGATGCTCCGATGCATTATGCTCCTAATTTGGTTGCTTTGTACTTACCAGATATTCCAAGAACAGTTAAACTGGTTAAAGAGGTAATGTACCTAAAAAAATAAAATAATTCTGATAGTTTAAAAAATGCTCAATTTACCATTTTCTCTGTGGTAAATTGAGCATTTTGTTTTCAGGCAATGGGTTGGGTTTTCACACTAAAACTGGATTGGGCAGAAGTGTAATGTACACAACGGGTTGGTAAAAAAGTGGGCGATTTTAAAACCCGAAAATGGCATCAATCCCATTAATAATAACGGTGTCGTTCAGGTAAGCTGCTTCTACACTTTGTTTAACAAACGTAACTAATATCGAAATTTCTTTTAAATAACCAGAACCATTAGTACCGGTTTTTATACGTATTCGTACGTTGGCTTTTAGTAAAAAAAATTGCTGTTGCTTTTTATGGCTGTCACATTATTATCAACCAAATTATTTCTTATCAATGCCGGCAAATTGGGTAAAGCGATGTTGATTGCTTTGAGTTAAATTTGCATTTCATAGGAGTCGTTTTATAATAAATATAGTTTGCCATGAAATTAAGATTGCATTATACATTGATGTTTTTATTGATTGCTGTAGTTGCCATCGGCCAGGTTGAAAAAATTAAAACAGCAACGGGCACATTTACCTTTCAACAATTTGCAAAAAATATCATACAGTTGAAATATCAGCCCAATGGATATTTAACCAACGAAAATGTAAGCGATGCCGTTATATTAAAATCGCTTCCATTCAAGTCTTCAAAGCAAATAGCAGAAGCTCCGTTTAAACAATCTGTGATCTTTTCTTCCACCAGTATTGATTATAACAAGGGTAAATTACTATTTGGTGAAAACAAATCCATTGTGCTGGAAGAGGTTTTTCAAAAGGATGAATTCAACGGTTTTCGGTTTAAGCTTCAACGGGGGGAGCAAATTTTCGGCGGGGGAGAAAGGGCTGTTTCCATCAACCGCAGGGGGTATAAATTTCCTTTGTACAATAATCCATGGTATGGCTATAGCGAGGGTGCGGATGCATTGAATTATTCGGTTCCATTCTTTACCTCATCCAAAGGATATGCATTGTTTTTTGACAATGCCTCCCGAGGCTATGCCGATATTGGAAAAACAAACGAGGATCTATTTGAAGTGGGATTTATGAGCGGGGAGTTAAATGTTTATATCATCATGGGTAAAAATTACCAGGAAATACTTTCTTCTTATCAAAAGCTTACCGGCACACAGCCGCTTCCACCAAGATGGGCGCTGGGTAACTTTATGAGTAGGTTTGGATACAGCAGCGAGCAACAGGTAAATGAAATATTGGGTAAAATGGAAAAGGAAAATATTCCGGTAGATGCCATCATTTTTGATTTGTATTGGTTCGGCGATAGCATTAAGGGCACCCTGGGAAATTTGGATTGGATCAATAAAAACAAATGGCCCAATCCAAAGAAAATGATTGATGGCTTTACAAAGAAAAAGATCAATTCTATTTTGATAGCGGAACCATTTATTTTAAAAGGCACCCGAACGTACGTTGCATCTCAGCCATTTTTTGCAACCGATAGCATTGGCAAGCCTTATGAGTTAACTGATTTCTATTTCGGTCGGGGCGGACTACTTGATATCTTCCGTAAAGATGCCGGTGATTGGATTTGGAGAGAGCACTACAAAAAACAAATTTTCAACGGTATTACCGGGTGGTGGACAGATTTGGGGGAACCGGAAAAACATCCGGCAAATATGATGCATAACCTGGCAGATATGGGTATTAAAAGAAGAATGAAAGCAGATGAGGTACACAATGTGTATGGTCATTATTGGAATAAAATGTTGTTTTCAAATTACGCAAAGAAGTTCCCTAATAAAAGGCTGTTTCATCTTAACCGATCAGGTTTTGCCGGAAGCCAGCGGTACAGTATTTTTCCATGGAGCGGAGATGTAAGCCGCAGTTGGAGTGGATTGCGTGCACAGTTACCTGTTATGCTGGGCATGAGTATGAGTGGTGTTCCATACATACATGCAGATGCCGGTGGTTTTGCAGGCGGTGAAGGTGATAATGAGTTGTATGTACGATGGTTGCAGTTTGCTGGTTTCACTCCCATCTTCAGGCCGCATGGTACAGCTTTATACAATCTGGACACGGCAGCTTTTAGCTTTCCAAGCGAGCCTGCTTTGATTGCTGAGCCATATCGCAGTTATGCCAAAGCAGTTATAAATCTCCGTTATTCTTTATTGCCCTATAATTATACGTTAGCTTACAGACAATCTTCCAATGGGGATCCACTGGTTGCTCCTTTATATTACCATTATCCAAATGATTCCAATGTAAGTAAAGTTGAGGATGAATTCATGTGGGGAGAAAATATTTTGGTTGCCCCCGTTTTGCAAAAAGGAGTAACCGAACGAAAAGTGTTTTTTCCTGAAGGGAAATGGTACGCATTTAGCAATCTAAATAGCAGCCACTCCGATAGGACTCTTTACCAGTCATCAACCAATTATAAAACCTCCATGAAAGCAATACCTGTTTTTGTAAAATCAGGTAGTTTTATCCCTACAATGATTCGCACAGAAGGCGTAAATTCCAAGGCTTATTCCACTGATAGTTTAACAGTTCACTATTATGCAGATGATCTAACATCTCAATACACGCTGTTTGATGATGATGGAAACAATAACCGGTCTATCAGCTTAAAGCTATTTGAATTGATTCAATTTAAAGCGATCCCCTCATCAACGGAAATGCATTTTATAATTAGTTCAAATGGTGGAAACTTTGCTGGCAAGCCTTTAAAGCGAAATATAAAATTCATTGTACACGGTACAAATGGTTTCAACAGGCAAATTTATGTTAATGGGAAACGGTCGCAACCATTGCAGCCCGTTTTAAATAGTGATGGACTCGCCTCAGGAAATTATTATTTCGCAATTGATTTTTCAGGAAAGCCGGTTAATATTGCATTAAAATAAATGACGGAACTGATGAATTATTTGAAATTTGAATTTGAGATAGAAAATATCGAACAGCAAGAAAGACTGGTAGCATTGTTGGCCAATCGTGGCTTTGAAGGTTTTGAAGAAGATGAGAACTCGCTGGATGCATTTATATCTGAAGACAATTTTAACCAGGCTGAATTTTCAGGTGTGATTGATACGTTCGATAACGTTAGCTACATTCAAACTACGATTGAAAACATCAACTGGAATCAGAAATGGGAAGAAGAGTTTAAGCCTGTACTGGTGGAGGAGTTTGTCGGAATCCGGGCATGGTTTCACCAGCCGATTAAAAATGTTTCCCAAGAAATCATCATCACACCAAAAATGAGTTTTGGCACGGGGCACCACGCCACCACATACCTGATGATCAAACAAATGGAGTCAATCAGTTTTACCGGAAAGTCCGTTTTGGATTTTGGCACAGGAACTGGAGTGTTGGGTATATTGGCAAGTAAGTTGGGCGCAGAAAAAGTATTTGCGATTGACTATGATGAATGGAGTATTACCAACGCCATTGAAAACATTGAACAGAATGCCTGCCTGAATATCATTGTAGAGCAAATGGATACTGTTCCGGTAAATGACAAATTTGATATTATCCTGGCAAATATTAACCTGAATGTGATTCTTGATAACTTAGCTTCTATAAAAGAAGCGTCGGCAGAAGGTGGTACAATATTGTTTAGTGGAATTTTAAAAGAAAATGAATTGACACTGCTCAATGCCATCCGGGAAGTTGGTTTAGGGTATTTAGCCACTAATCAAAGAGGAGACTGGATTGTTATTACAGCAAAATTGTTTTAGTTAGTAATATCGAATGTTAAATAAACGTTACTGATACCCAAATTTGGGTATATTTGTCCACTCAACTCACTAAAGAAACAATGAACGAACTACTACTAATCATATTAGCCTATTTTATTGGATCTATTCCAACTGCTTTAATTGTAAGCAAAACGTTTTTCCACATCGACATTCGGGACTATGGTAGTGGCAACATGGGTGCTACTAATACATTCCGTGTATTAGGTGCAAAATATGGAACCATTGTAATGATATTCGATATTTTAAAGGGTATGGGTGCTGTAGCATTATTTTACTTTTTGCCTTACTATCTAACCAATGAATGGGATCGCACAAACCTTATGGTTGGTCTTGGTTTGGCGGCGGTATTAGGACATGTGTTCCCAATTTTTGCACAATTTAGAGGCGGTAAAGGCGTGGCAACTTTATTTGGGATGATTCTGGCAGTTCAGCCGGTGATTGCACTCAGTTGTGTGGGTGTATTTTTATTGGTCCTTTTTCTTACACGCTATGTTTCGTTAAGTTCCATTTTAGCGGGTATTGCATTACCGGTTTGTGTACTTTGGATATGGAACGATGATGTTATACTATATAGAATTTTTGCTTTATTAGTTGCAGTTCTTATCATACTAACCCACCAAAAGAATATTGTAAAGATTTTACGGGGCAGCGAAAGCCGGGTGCCCATCTTTAAAGGACGGGACAAACGAAAACTTCGTAGAAAATAACTTCCCCCATTCTCCACTTCAGTTTTATAATTCCTTAGAACATTTGTTTTAAAGGGTATGTTGTATAAAGCTGGTACGCCAATTGTTTAGTTGTAAATAAAATAAAATCACATGAAGAAATCCCTTTTTTTACTGTTGGCATTGCCCGTGCTTTTTATGGCTTGCACTACCAATGCAGTTACCGGACGCAAGCAGTTAAGTTTATTGCCCGAAAGCCAGTTGCAGGAAATGGCTATTGCGGAATATAAATCTTTCTTATCTCAAAATAAGGTAGTAAGCACCACGACTAATAAAGATGCGGAAATGGTTAGAAGGGTAGGAACAAGGATTGCCAATGCCATCACAGAATACTATACGAAGCAGGGCAAGGGCGCAATTTTAAGTGGTTATAAATGGGAATTTAATTTAGTGGATAATAAAGATGTAAATGCATGGTGTATGCCAGGAGGGAAAGTAGTAGTGTACACCGGATTATTGCCGGTAACTCAAAACGAAGCTGCATTGGCAATTGTACTCGGACATGAAATATCACATGCAGTAGCAAACCACGGAAACGAACGCATGAGCCAAGGGATGATTACGCAGGGCATTGGTGTTGCGGGAGATATTTTGACATCCGGTAATAGTAAAGTAAATGGAATTTTTAATGGTGTCTTTGGCCCGGGAAGTCAACTTGGATTTACCTTACCTAACTCAAGAAAGCAGGAATATGAAGCAGATCATTTTGGGCTGATATTCGCTGCAATGGCTGGTTATAATCCGAGGGAAGCCATCTCATTCTGGCAAAGAATGTCACAAGCATCTGGCGGGCAAAAGCCACCGGAATTTTTAGCAACACATCCGGCAGATGAAAACAGGATAGCACGGCTACAGGGATACATGGAAGAGGCGTTGAAATTCTACAAGCCAGTTTCTAAATAGATATTTTTAGTAACCAATTTTACTTTAAACTCCCATTGCACGGGAGTTTTTTTAGTTTTATGTGAATAAATCATTAAATTTGCAACCTTATTTGTCCCCTTATTGTATTTGCCAATTATTTTAATATTGATTATGTAGGCGTTATTTGTATCCTGACAAGGATCCGAATGACTTATTGTTCACTTAATAAATTTAAAAAATCTTTACATGGAAGTATTAGCACCATCACAGTCACTTTTAGAGAAATTGCAATTAAAAGACGAAAAGAATTTATTAATACAAGGATTACCCTCTACTGTTGAAAAACAATTTGTTAAAATATCTTTCGCAAAAAATGTTACTCCACTACTAAAAATCAGGAAGATTGACTTTGCCCTGGTTTTCGCAATCAGCCACAAACAACTAAAGGATATATTACAAGAAATAGTACCTGCATTGCATGACGATGCCAAACTTTGGATTGCTTATCCTAAAGTTTCTTCTAAAATTGTAAGTGATTTAACAAGAGATTGTAACTGGGAATGCATTTCTCAATTAGGATTTGAAAGCGTTCGCTTAATTACCCTTGATAGCATTTGGAGTGCAATGAGGTTTAAAAAAGCCGATCAGGTGAAAAAGCCGTTGATTGCTCCAGAACTTTCGTGCCTTGATCTAGAGAAAAGAACAATCACCACTCCTGCAGAACTGGAAGAGTTATTTACAGAAAATCAATCGGCTAAAGCTTTTTTTGAATCGCTTTCCTTCACCAACAGAAAGGAGTACATCACCTGGATTGCCGGAGCAAAAAAGGAAGAAACCAAGCTAGCTCGTTTGGAAGCTACGATTGACAAATTAACTTACCTGAAAAGAAATCCTTCAGAAAAATAGTTATTATTTTACCAGTTCGGTAAACTTGATTCGCATTGAAAGCCAGCTTTGTTTAATGGGAATTATCCAGTCGTTTAGTAATTCTTTTTTGGTAAGCACCGTATTGTTAAAATACAAAGTATCTGCATTAATGAAGTCGTTGTCTGCTGCATAGCTTAATTGCGATAAAGGTAGCAACTGGATTTTGTCTTTAACTACAAACGCAAGTGTTTGCCTGTCAAAAAGCTGAACTTTGAAATTGTGTTCTATTTCTTTTATGAGTCTTACAGAACTGTCAGTGCTGCACCCCCCCACACTTGTAGCGGTTTCATCCGCCATAATCACAATAAACTGTCCGAATATGATATTGGCATATCCTTTTACCGGGGCGCCATGACTCTTCCAATTGCCAATAAACTCTTCCAGCATTTCTTCAATCTGTAATGCTTCGCTGATGAAAAATAACCGGCTGCTTTGGTAAATCCAAACTTTAGATGAGTCGTTAAAGTCGGATGGAATTTGTTCGTGGAATGCTAGTTTCATTTTATATTTTTTAAATGGATGCGGCTATTAATTCGGCTATATCAAGTACTTGTACGTTGTCTTCTTTATTGCTGTTCTTTACACCGTCTGTTATCATTGTATTGCAGAAGGGGCAGGCCGCAGCAATAATAGCGGCGCCTGTTGCAATGGCTTCATTGCTTCTGTCGAAGTTAATACGGATATCGCCTTTTTCTTCTTCTTTAAACATTTGTGCCCCACCGGCACCACAGCATAACCCATTGGATTTACAGCGTTTCATTTCCACCAATTCTATGTCAAGCGCTTCCAGTACTTTCCGCGGAGCTTCATAAATATTATTTGCCCTTCCAAGGTAGCAGCTATCATGGTAAGTTATCTTTTTGCCTTTAAAGCTACCACCTTCTTTCATGGTTATTTTTCCTTCATCAATCAGTTGCTGGATAAAAGTAGCATGATGTATCACCTCATAATTGCCACCTAGCTCAGGGTATTCATTCTTTAGGGTATTAAAACAGTGTGGGCAGGCGGTAACAATCTTTTTTATTCCGTAGCCATTCAAAACCTGGATATTCTGATAAGCCATCATCTGGAACATAAACTCATTACCTGCACGTCTGGCGGGGTCGCCTGTACAAGCTTCTTCTTTTCCTAAAATGGCATATTTGGTTCCCACTTTGTCTAATATTGTGGCAAAAGCTTTTGTGATTTTCTGAGCCCGCTGGTCATAGCTGCCTGCACACCCCACCCAAAATAAAATATCCGGACTTTCTCCATTTGCAGTCATTTCGGCCATTGTTGGTACATGCATATATTTCTATGTTTCAGTATGGCAAATGTAACTAAATGTTTGCTGTTTTTGTGTGCATGTTTTATGTTGGCTGTAAGATGTTAATTTTGCGTTTCAATGAAAATAGTAAAGGGGATAATACATAAAATTACAAATTGGGAAGCATGGCCGTTTGAAATAATTTATACACCCATGTCTTTTTTTTGGCTTTGGTACACCATTAAATCCAGAGCAGTTTGGTTTTTCACATCCAGTAATCCCAAACTAACTTTCGGTGGTATGGAAGGTGAACCAAAAAAGGAAATGTATGACCTTTTGCCGGAAGGCTTTTTCCCACCGACCTTTTATGTTTTACCTCACGAAGAGTTCAATGATATAAAACATAAACTTACACAGCATAAAATTAATTACCCACTGATCGTAAAGCCGGAAGTAGGCGGTCAGGGCATTCTACTGAGGATGATTGAAAACGAAGCCGATCTTAAAAAATACCATGACTTAATGCCCTGGGAATACATTGTGCAAAGCCTCGTGTATTACCCGATGGAAGTAAGTGTTTTCTACATCCGGCATCCAAAAGAAAAAACGGGAAAGGTTACTGGTTTTTTACATAAGGTTCCATTACAGGTCACAGGCGATGGAGTGCAAACACTGGAATCGTTGATTGGACAACATCCCAAAGGAGGTAAGCGGTTGGATGAATTGTACAATAAGCACAAGACAAGGTGGGGTGATGTATTACCATCAGGTGAGAAATACATGCTGAGTTATGCGGCTAACCATAACCGTGGGGCACAGTTTATTGATTTAAAAGATAAGATTGATCAACAACTGGTAGCGGTATTTGATGCAATTAGTTTGAAAATTGATGATTTCTTTTATGGCCGTTACGACATTATGTGTACCAGTGCCGAGGATTTAAAGGCAGGTAAGAATTTTACCATTTTGGAATACAATGGTTGCGGTGCAGAACCCAATCATTTCTACGATACCGGTTATACGCTGATGGGTGCCTATAAAGAAATATTAAAACATTGGAAGGCCCTGTACGAAATTAGCAGCTACAATAGGCAGTGTGGAGTGAAGCCCTGGACATTTACGAAAGGAACCCGATTTTTAAAATCTGCCAGGATGCATATAAGGGATATGAAAAGGGTGGACGCAGAAATGGGATAGCTTTAGAAAGGCTCTCCATGTGTTTGTTTGATGAGTAGATTTGTAATAACAGGCATCCGTTTCATTAAGCCTACGAATCGATTAGTAAGCGTGTCTTTTCCAAAAGTTTTCTGGATCATTCGGCCAATCGTTAGACGCTTTGAGAAAGCCTGTTTCCAGTTGGTTTCATAACGCTTCTCCATTGCTTCACGATCGATCTTGTTTTGCAGGAAGGCTTCAATTTCACTCCTTACAATTTTACTTCCACGAAGTGCCATGCTCATTCCGTTACCACATAATGGTGTTATCATTCCGGCAGCATCTCCCAATAACAATATATGATTTTCAACCTGAGTTTTTTTTGAAAAGGAAACCTGCGAAATGGTAACAGGAGCCGTGTACACCATCTGGCTGTTTTCAAAAATTTGCTTCAGGTATTGATTTTTATGCAACACATTCTTTTCCATTGCGGCAATGGAGTTTCCATTTGATTGCAGATTAGCAGCATTGGTAAGATAACAAAGGCAATATTTATCCGCTTCAATTTTAGAGATGCCACAATAGCCATTTTCAAAATTATGCAGCGCAATGGTATCTACAGGGAAGTTTGTTTTAATATGATATTTTACACCGATATAATTGTTTAGTTTATTGTTTTTAAAGGTAATGAAGTTGCGTTTGAGCTGAATATCAATATTGCTTCTTTTGCCATAACTGCCGCAACAAACCTTACATATAAATCTGCCTGCGGTAGTTTCCAATGTGAATGCATCCGCCTTAAAATGCACAGCATCTACCTTGCAATTATCATACAATGCGACACCATTTTTTATGGCAATATTTTTCAACTCGTTATCCAATAGGTAACGACTGATGCCAAATCCGCCGAGTGGTAAATCAGTTTGTAAAAGATTGCCATCTGGTGAACTTACCATCAGTTTTTTAATGATAGGCAAATTCATTTCATCTAATGGCAGACCAAGACTCTTTATAAAATCCCAGCTTTCCAAACTGATATATTCTCCGCATACTTTATGAAAAGGATATTGCTCTTTCTCGAATAGCGCAACGGAATGCCCGCTGGTTGATAGTTGTATAGCAAGTGACAGGCCAGCGAGACCGCCGCCAATAATGCATACATCCTGCTTTCGAAACTCACTCATCATTTAAAATATTTTACCCTGATATTAATAGATTGAAAAATTTGTTCTGGTCCAATCTTAATCTGCTGTATAAACAATTAAATGCCGGAATGCCCACTTCCAATGAATGGTGCAATTTGTAATACCAGCGGATTTTATCAAATGCTGCCACTCTTTCTTTTTAAATCCTCTTGCCACTGATAGCGGTGCATCATTTTTAACAAGATACGATTTTGAAAAAATACCGGTGATTAACTTAATAGAACTATAAGCCAGGTAATGTCTGTGTAAATCATTGATAAAAAATCCCTTTCTCGTATTCAATCGCATCCACTGCAACATCGTAACCAGCTCTGCATCTTCAAAATGGTGACAGAATAGCGAAGAAAAGATAATATCCGGTTTATCATCATTAAATTGAATCGCTTTGTAATCTGAAACAATCCAGTTGGCCTTTAGTGCAGGATATTGCTGTTGCGCAAATTCGATACAGGTTGCTTTTAAATCGACGCCGATGAAGCGAACTTGAATATTATTGCGGACACTCCATTCTTCAACAGCTTTTAAGTTATCGCCGCCACCACAGCCAATTTCACAAATTACGATGGGTTGGTCTGTACGGAATGTTTTTAATATTTTTTTGATACCGTTGATTGAAATCGTATGTCCACCCAGGTAAGTATTGATGGTATTCAGTTCCTGCATATTTTGTCGAATGTCTGCAAACGGAATGTTCGTAGCATCCAGCAATTCAGTTTGGTATGATCGGGTATTTAAATTAATCATAGGATGCTATAAATGTTTCCATAGTAAGCCCCGGACCAAATGCAGCTCCAAAAATAATGGCCTCTTCTTCGGGTGGATTATTCTGTAGTTCCTGTAAAATTCTTTGTAAAACAAACAATACGGTTGGCGAACTCATGTTGCCATATGCCTTCAAAATATCATAGGAGTGCTGCAGGTGTGTCTGCGTTAAGCTGGTGCTGTTTTGAATGGCTTCCAATATTTTTTTACCACCAGGATGAATGCACCAGTTGGTAATTGCATCTTTTTCAATGCCTGCATTCTTTAATGCATTTTCTACCAGTGAATTAAAATCCTCCTTCACCAAATCCGGCACATAGCCCGAGAGTGTCATTAGAAATCCCATGGAAGAGAGTTTCCAACTCATATCCTTTTTACCTTTAAATTCAACTTCGGAATAAAAGTTTTTTAGAATCATCCCTCTGTTGATGGCTTCATTGTGTTGTACCAAAACCGCAGCGCATCCATCCGCAAAAAGCAGGGTAGAAGTGATATTGTCTATTGAACTTTCTTTTTGAAAATGCAGCGTACATAGTTCTGTGCATACAACTACCACATTTGCGTGCTCGTTATTCTTACAAATTTCATCTGCAATTTTTAACGCATGGATGGCAGCGTAGCATCCCATAAAATTTACTGAGGTTCTGAAAATATTTCGCTGCAAATCCATCGCTTCCATAATCTCAAGATCCAGGCCTGGAGCACTCATGCCGGTGCAGCTTACCGTTATCAGATGCGTAATATCAGCAGTTTCAATTTTTCCGCTGATGCAATCATTGATGGTACTTACCGAAAGCATGGCCGCATTATCTGCATAACATTGCATGCGTTTTTCAAGATTGGGGAATGGTTCCAGGTCATTTGTCTTTTCATAAAATTGCCGGTACTTTGCTTTTGCACTATAATCGGGAATAACCGAATACCGGGTGTCGATTCCACTTTGCCGGTAAAGGAATCTCATTTTGCGACTGTCAATTTCATTATCGCAATAGATAATATCAGCAAAAGAACAGATTTCGTTTTGTGCATGTTTGTAAGGAGGAACGCCGGTTGCTATCGAAACTATTTTACTCAACTTTTTTCAATTAAAAATAATACAATAAATGCTGCATTGGTGCAAATGGAGGCCAATAGATTCATCCGCATGGTGTAAACAAAATTTGCGTTGCTATTGTTTTGAACTACTTTTTTAAACCACCACAGAAAATATACGAGAACAGGTGTGAAAAAGATCTGAATGATCAGAAAACTATTTATTTGTAAGGTAGATATCAAATGATAAGCAAGTGCCGAAACGGACAAAAAATAAACAATGGCCGTAAAAATAAAAGTGCCTTTATAACCCAATAACATGCTCAGCGTAGTTACTCCATCAGCTTTATCCTGCTGGTGCTGATAAATTTGCGTCAGGGGATAAAAACCTCCAATCAATAAAGCTGCAGCAATGATCCCTGCCACCGGAACCTGTAGTATTTTATCTATACTACTACCATGCATGACTAAAAAAAAAGTGACGGCTCCCTGAAAAATCATTACTGTTAGATACCCGATAACAGGATGCTTTTTTAACCGAATCCCTCTGTAGCTGTAAGCTCTTGAGGCAAGGATGTAGCATATGATTCCCAATGCAAACCATTTACTAACGAGATAACTTAATACAATGCCGGCAACATCCATGACTATGCTCACATAGAATAGTTGCCTGGTTGGCTCCATGGGATTTTTTATACCACCGATGCTCTCCGTATCTCTATCCATATAACTGTTGTAACCGTTGCTGGCAGGATATACAAGCAGGTGTAAAATGATAAAAATTAAAATAGCATCTGTTGTTTGTATATCTGGAGTTTGACTCAATGCAAACCAATACACAGGCATTAAGAAAAATGAAAAGTGAAAACGAAGCAACTGTATGGTAGATCGAAGCAACATGAATTAATTAATTGAGTGATTTGTTTGGTAATATACAATAGTTATGTAATCAGAAAGTCAGCCGCTTGTTTTTCAACTTCACTTTAATTTAAAAAAGCAATGAACGATGCGCCTTTTCAAAGGCATTGATAAAGAGAAAACATTCCGATATTCGATGGCCTGCTAAAAGCGTTCCGTTTTTCCTAAATGGCAAATAAGTATAAAGGATATCTTTGCCCGGTGAAAAAAATCATCAATATCTTTTTTTGGGGCTTGCTCATTAGTTTTCTTGGCTCGTTGCCCATGGGAACCTTGAATATTGCAGCCATGCAAATTGGTATACAGGAAAGTATTATGAATGCCATCTGGTTTTCATTGGGGTCTTTATTGGTAGAGATGGTGTATGTTCGGATTTCATTGATTGGTATTGATTGGGTTCGCAAGCAACACAAGCTCATGAAGGCAATGGAATGGATTACATTGGTGATCATTCTTGCGCTCGCAGCCGGTAGTTTTATTGCGGCGGCTAATGACGGCGGAGGAGCAAAGAATGTACTTTTGAATAATAATATGCACCGGCTTTTGCTGGGGATGTTTATGTGCGCCATCAATCCGGTACAAATTCCATTTTGGTTTGGCTGGAGCACCGTATTATTTACCAAAAAAATATTGGAACCTAAAAAAACACATTACAACACTTATATTGTTGGGATTGGTTTTGGCACCTTAATAGGCAATTGTGTTTTTATATTTGGAGGCAAATGGATGGTGCAGCGAATCGCTAACAGCCAGCAGTACCTGAACTGGATTATTGGCGGCATCTTTACCATCACCGCACTGATACAATTGATAAAGATTTTGATGAAAAAAGATGCCATTACAAAATTTGCTGAGAAAAAGGAAGAGGGCATTCATTAGTCTTTTTCTGGTCATACAAGTTCTTCCGTCCATTTATCCCGGTCATCCGGACTAAACTTCCAGGGCGCAAAATTGTTTTCTATATTGCTAAACATTCCATTCCATTCCTGCGGAGCATTGCTGTCTTCCATGATCAATGAACGACGCAACTCATAAATAATTTCCAATGGATTGATGCTAACAGGGCAGGCTTCCACACAGGCATTACAAGTGGTGCAGGCTCTCAGTTCTTCAACGGTTATATAGTCATTGAGCAAAGTTTTGCCGTCATCTTTAAAGTCTCCATTGATGTTAATATTTTTCCCAACTTCCTGCAGGCGGTCTCGGGTATCCATCATTATTTTACGTGGACTTAGTAGCTTACCTGTTTGATTTGCAGGGCATGCAGCACTGCATCTGCCACATTCTGTGCAACTGTAGGCATCTAGTAGATTCTTCCAGTTTAAGTCAAAAATATCTTTAGCGCCAAACCCGATAGCTATCGGGTTAATGGAGGCAGATTCGCCGGATGGAGCCAGTTCCGGTTGCATCATATATTTTACTTCGTTCTGTACAGTTTGCATATTGTCCATTTTACCAATGGGTTCCAGCCTTGTATAATAGGCATTTGGAAAAGCAAGCATAATATGAAGATGTTTGCTGTAAGGCAGATAATTGAGAAATGCCAGGATACCAATGATATGAATCCACCAGCAGCTTCTTTCAATTGCAATCAATGTAGACCCTGATAAGCCCTTGAATATGGGGGCCAGCATACCCGAAAAAATAAAGTCACCGGTATTATGATAATGCTCGCTGCCTTGTAGTTGCAGCGCCCGGTCAGATGCATTCATAGTAAGAAACAAACTCATCAAAATGATCTCCGCAAACAGAATGTAATTGGCATCACTTCTGGGCCATCCATTCAGGTCTTTGCTGATAAAACGCTTTAGTTTAAGTATATTTCTGCGACATAAAAAAACAACGCAAACTACGATTACACCTACTGCTAATACTTCAAAAAAGTTAATCAGGAAACTATAGACAGCTCCAATAAAAGGTAGAAAAAGGCGATGTGTGCCAAGGATGCCATCCAAAACTATCTCCAGCACTTCCAGATTGATGATGATGAAGCCGGCATAAATGATAAAGTGTAAAACTGCTACCAGTTTATTTTTAAACATTTTCTTTTGTCCCAATGCAAGTAATAAAAGATTCCGCCAACGCTGTGGAGGGTTGTCTGTTAAATCTTCTCCCTTACCCAAAAAAATATTGCGGCGAATCTGTAGCATATTTTTTGTAAAAAGCCAGGTAGCAAAACCTGCAAATGCGAGAAAAATAATTTGCGGTATAAGTTGCATAAAAAAGAATTGAAGGTGCTAAGGTAATTATCAAAGATCAATTCCACGAATTATGTATAATGATTGATTTATGGATTAAATTCGTGGCATTACTTAAACAAGCTTGATATGTCAACAAAAAATTATATTTTATCAAAAGAAGTAGCAGACAAGAAATTACGCAGGATGGCCTTGCAGGTAGCAGAGCAAAATTATAATGAGCCACAATTGATTTTAATAGGTATCAAGGAAAACGGTTTAGTGATAGCGCATAAAATAAGCAGCTATCTAAAAGAAATTTACAACGGAGAGTTAATAGTGATCGAACTGGCTATCAATAAACGTAAGCCAGCCGATGTGATTCTTTTTCCGGTAGTTGACTACAACGGCAAAGCGATTATCCTGATTGATGATGTAGCCAATAGCGGCAGTACCATGTTGTACGCTTTGAAACCTTTGCTGGAGAGCTATCCCAAAAAAATCCAAACGCTTGCATTGGTACAAAGAACCCATAAATCATATCCCATTGATGTAGATTATGTGGGACTTTCGATTTCTACCAATCTGGATGAACATATCAATGTAGAGGTAGACGGCGAAGAAGTTGGCGGAGCCTGGATTGAATAGAAAATGTAATTAAAACCTTGACCTCAGCAATGAGGTTATTTATTTATATATTCTTGGGGATAATAAATTTCAAAACTTTTACCCTTAAAAATTGCTGTTAGTTTTTTGCAACAGAAATGATTTTTTTATTTTAAAAATGAAAAGCATTCACTCTAAATTTTCCTTTTGAAAATTCAAGGCTTGGAGTGGGGAATTTAAAAGCACTCAATGCGAAAAAAAGTAATTTTACGCCCTTTTTATTTGTCTTTATTTTCGTGAAATCTATATCGGGTGCCAGATACCATTGCCGGTATCGTCTAACATCGCTGCGGTCGAACGAAGTATTATTATTTTGATTTGTGCCAACATTTGCTCTTGCTCCAAACATGCCATCTGCACCATATCCCACAGCCACCGCTAACCATGGGGGTAAATTCGATGTTGGAAAAAAAGACTTCAGGTTGGCGCTCGCCCAATAAGTTTGCGCATTGTAATCTTTTATAAAGCGCTCGGCTAATGTTTTGCCAAATATTTCATTTGCCCGTTTGTTAAGTTCAGCATCACCGTAACTATTTTTATGGAAAGAAAATTTAAGTTTTATCCGCTGGTCATCCCATGCAAGTTCCTGCGAAATAAGGGTGGCACTGCCTAATATATTGGCACTAAAATCGCCCCAGCTCCAGCCCCATTCTCTACTAAAGCCATCCAGTATTTCTATCACTGTTTGGTATGCGGCGCCACTCAAACCACCAATCCAGATTCTTTTTTTTCGATCAATACCCGTCCACCGCCAAAGTTCCATACTGGTGCGGCTTTCTATGTAGGCACCATACATGTGACCTACTTTATCAATCTGAAGCCATTCAGAATTGTCATTGAAAAAGCGAAAGCTACCCCTTGGATAATCTGCATACCACGCAGCATTGAGGTAGACTAATATTGCCGAATACCCTACCACATTGGAGATAGTTGCCAACTTCACCCTTGATTTTACCCGTTTTTGGTTAATTGAATCGCTAACCCCGCCCAATAAACGATTAGCCCTTCTGTCCCGGTAGTTGCTCATCAGGTTTATACTTCCATTTTTTAGGGGTGGGCTTTCTAACGCCGGGCTTAGTGCCAATATAAGGTTGGAATTTTGCTTTATGGTGGAAACCGAATCCTGTGCTATTAATTGAAACGAAAAAATGATCAGCAGGCCAATGCCCAGGAATGATTTAGAGGTGCAAGATCCGATCGTTACAGGGTGTGATGCCATTCGACAGCTATGAGATGAAGCGGATTTATGTTCAAATATTTGGCTCATAAAAAAACAAATTTACTGTTATATGCTTTATTATAAACGAAACAATTATTTTTGAGGATGTAAACAAAAATTATATGGATCAAAACATTCAACAAAAAATAGACAACTGGCTTTCCGGTAATTATGAGCAATCTGTAAAGGATGCGATCATTCAGTTACAAAAAGATAATCCGGATGAATTGGCCGATGCATTTTATAAAAATCTGGAATTTGGAACCGGTGGCCTGAGAGGGATAATGGGTATTGGAACCAATCGTATCAATAAATACACCATTGGTATGGCAACACAGGGCTACGCCAATTATCTAAAAAAATGTTTTGGGGAAGATGTGAAGGTTGCGATAGCACACGATTGCCGCAACAACAGTCGTTTTTTTGCTGAAACCACCGCCAATGTTTTTGCTGCCAATGGAATAAAAGTATTCTTATTTGAAGCGCTGCGTCCCACACCTGAATTGAGTTTTGCTATTAGGAATTTGAAATGCCAGGGCGGTGTTGTATGCACAGCCTCACATAACCCAAAGGAATACAACGGATATAAAGCTTATTGGGATGATGGCGCACAAATGGTATCGCCGCATGATGAAAACGTAATCATTGAAGTGGAAAAAATTGCTTCGGTAGATGATGTAAAATGGACTGGTGGGGAGGCTAATATCACTATCATAGGAAAGGATATGGATGAGACCTATCTCAATATGGCAGCGGGTTTAAGCGTTTGGCCGGAAGTATGTAAAGCCCAACACGACCTTAAGATTGTGTTTACGCCGATACATGGTACCGGAATCACTTTGGTGCCACAGATATTAGCAAAATTTGGGTTTGATAATGTTCATATTGTGGAGGAACAAAGTGTTCCGGATGGCAATTTCCCGACAGTGGTTTATCCAAATCCAGAGGAAAAAGAAGCAATGAGTATTGGACTGAAAATGGCCAAGGAACTGGATGCAGATATTTTGTTGGGTACCGATCCTGATGCGGATCGTGTAGCCATTGGGGTTAAAAATAATGATGGAGAATGGGTTTTGATGAATGGTAACCAAACTGCTGTACTGGCCTTTAATTATATGATTGAGGCAAGAAAAACCAAAGGTATTTCTCAGCCAAACGATATGGTAGTTAAAACAATTGTAACGACTGAAATGATTGATACCATTGCAAAAGCAAATGAAATCAACTGCTACAATGTTTTAACGGGCTTTAAATGGATAGCCGCATTGATCAAAGAAAAAGAAGGTAAAGAAAAATACATTATTGGCGGAGAAGAGAGTTTTGGCTTGATGGTTGGAGACGAAGTACGGGATAAAGATGCCATCAGTGCGGTTGCCTTATTGTGCGAAATGGCTGCGTATGAAAAGAACAAAGGGAGAAGTTTATATGCAAAAATGGTTGACCTGTATGTGCAATATGGCATGTATAAAGAAGACCTGATCAGCATTACTAAAAAGGGTATGAATGGAGCTACAGAGATTGCCCGGATGATGCAGGATTATCGTGATAATCCACCCACAATAATTGATGGCGTAGCGGTTGCAGAATTGTTAGATTATGAGCTTCAGTTGGGTAAAAATTTGCAAACTGGTGAAAGCTGGACAATCAATTTGCCAAAAAGCAATGTGTTGCAGTTTGCATTAAGTGATGGCACAAAAATATCAGCAAGGCCAAGTGGTACTGAACCCAAAATCAAATTTTATTTCAGTGTAAACACGCCGCTTACAAGTCCAGAAGGATTTGCGGCAGCAGAGAAAACCTGCAGGGAAAAAATTGAAAGGATTGTGAGTGATATGAAATTGAAATAAAAATAAAAATGGAATTAAAAAATGTCAGGGTATTTCTCCTGACATTTTTCACCTTCCAGCATAACCGCTGTTGCGGAATATCCAATCTTCGTGCAATATGAAATATTTACTACTACTAACGCTAATTATCTCCTGTTTCTTCGTAAAGGCGCAGCCAGCAAATTCCGATGTGTTGCATCGGAAAGTAATTTCTCTCCGGCGGTTCATGGAGCAAAATCATTACCAGCCACTTGTATGGAATGATACAAATTCTATACGGCTATACAATAGATGGATGCAGTTACTGGACGATGATAAACTCCTTTTTACACAGCGTGAACTAGATCAGTTGAGCCTTTATAGTAAAAGATTAGATGATGAGTTGCTTGGCAGTGAATGGAACTTTTATGATAAGAGTATCCGCTTGTATAAAGCTGCTTTAACAAGAGCCGATAGCCTGATAAATACAATTCTTACGAAACCCATCGATTTTTCAAAAGTTGACGATATAAAGTGGCCGCTCATTTCTTCTGCTAACGGAAACAATCAACAATATCAAAATTGGCAGCAATATTTAAAATGGCAAGTAATCCGATCAATTACAAATGAACGGATGGATAGTGCACACGCTAATACAAAATCACCCGTATTGCCTGCTAACTTTAATTTACTTGAATTAAAAGCAAGGAGTGAAGTAAAGAAGCGGGAACTGGCATGGGTACAAAATAAACTATTGGAACTATCTCAGGATTACAAGGAGTTGGAGAACGATTACCTTTCTGCAATTACCTGGTGTTACGATCCGCATTCTGATTACATGAGCGCTGATACGAAATCTATTTTTGATACGGAGATGAGTGGACTGGAATATTCTGCAGGGTTTGAAGTGGACGAAAATGACAAAGGGGAATGGACAATCAGTTACCTGGTGCCGGGCGGCGCAGCCTGGAGAAATGGCGAATTGCACAAGGGCGATATTATTTTGAAAATTAAATCCGGAGACAAGCCTGAATTGGTTTTATCTGAAACTAATCCTGAAAGGTTAAGCGGTATATTGGAAAGTAGCAGCAACGAAAAAATAATAATAACGGTAAGAACGCTCGCCGGCATTCAAAAGGCTGTACAGTTGGAAAAAGAAAAAATAACCGATGAAGAAGGCATTGTTAAAAGCTATGTTTTGAATGGATCTAAAAGGATAGGGTACATTACTTTGCCTGGATTTTATGTGAAGGAAGGGGAAGAGTCTGAAGCAAACGGTTGTTCGAATGATTTGGCAAAGGAAGTAGTAAAATTAAAAAAAGATTCAATTGCCGGATTAATATTGGATCTCCGTTACAATGGTGGCGGCTCATTGGGCGAAGCGCTGGAGCTTGCAGGGATTTTTATCAATGAAGGTTCACTTGCTTCTACAAAGGATAAAACAGGTAAGGTTCATTTCTTGCGGGATCGTAACCGGGGTACAATTTATGATGGCCCATTGCTGGTGATGGTTAACACGATGAGTGCTTCTGCTTCGGAGTTGGTTTCGGCCGTTTTACAGGATTATCACCGGGCTTTGATTGTTGGCAGTACTACCTATGGCAAAGGTTCCTCCCAAATTATTTTGCCGCTTGATACTACAGGTAATTTTTCAAAAACAACAAAATATGATAGTTATGTAAAAGTTACCGAAGGGAAATTTTATCGCATTGATGGCTCTACTACACAATGGAAAGGTGTAATACCTGATATCGAATTACCTGATATTTATTCAATTGACCGGTTCAGGGAAAAGGGAACAATCTCTTCATTGCTGCCGGATAATTCAAAACCTGCAATTTACAATGCATTACCAGCTATAAATTTTGATGAACTAAAATTGAAAAGCAAAGCAAGGGTAAAAACCGATACCACATTTTCTGCAATTTCAAAATTTACCGAATGGTCCCGTGGGCGGTTCGATGTTAGAAGTATCCCCCTGCAATGGAATGCATATGCTGCGTATTATGAAAATGTTACCAGTATGTTTAAGACGATTGATGCTGATAGTATTGCAATTACGGCATTCAGCGCAACCAATAATAGCATGGATAAAGAACGGGAGCTACTCAATACAGACCAAAGTAAATCCGTAAACGGAATAAAAATTAAACAAATATTAAATGATGCCTATATTGCTGAATGTTATAAAATAATGCAGGATTGGCTGAAGTGAAAATTACGGATGCTGATCAATTTACCCTTTTATAAATCCTAAAAAAATGAAATTATGAAACAACTTTTCCTTTCAATCTGCCTTGTGTTTTTTCTCTTTTTTCTTTCCGGAAAATCCATTGCGCAGGATTTTGAAAATCCTGGTACCTACATCAGTTTTATCAGTAAACAACATCAAACCATTGCCAAAAGATTTCTGGCATACAACAGTGCTTCATCACACGGTAAAAAAGCTAAAAAAGTGGAAGGTCTTAAATCCAAACTCTTGGATGAAATACAGGAAAGCCGGATGAATATCAGTGGTATGCCATCTTTTAAAAAAGATAAATCGCTTCGGGATTCTGCTGTAAGTTTTATGAAACTTTACTATAATGCGCTCAACGAAGATTACAGCAAAATTGTAAACATGGAAGAAATTTCTGAACAGTCTTACGACTTAATGGAAGCTTATATGCTGGCAAAGGAAATGGTTGATAAGAAGATGGATGATGCCAGTGCTGCCCTTGATGCTGTAACCAAACAATTTGCTGCAGCATATAATGTTACACTCGTTGATGGCCATGATGACATTGATGACATGATAAAGCAGGTTGGCGAAACATACGATTACTACAATCCTATATACCTGATCTTTTTTAAAAGTTACAAACAGGAGTCGTACCTGATAGATGCAGTTGAAAAAAAGAATATCAATGCCATGGAGCAAAATAGAAATACCTTAATACAATATTCTCAGGCCGGCCTGGAAAAATTGGCAAAAATTGCTGCATTTAAAGGCGATCATTCAATTGTTACAAACTGCAAAAGGTTACTTGAATTTTATGTAAAAGAAGCAACGGAGAAAATGCCTGCTATTACAGAATACCTGATGAAACAGGAGGCTTTTGGGAAAATGCAGAAAGAGTTTGAAAAAAAGTCGGAGCCAGGCAAGGATGAAGTGAGTGCTTACAACAATGCGGTAAAGGAAGTAAACAATGGCGTTAAAACATTTAATAACAATAGCAAAGCGTTATTTGAAACAAGGGGGCAGTTAATTGATAACTGGAACAGTAGGGTAGATGAATTTTTTGACAATCATATGCCCACTTATAATTAAGCTGCCTTTGCAGATCTTGAAAAATACCCGGTTAATGGATCTTAATTTCCTTAATATTTTAATTCAATAAGTGCAATGCTTAATTTCGCCCAACGAATACATCAAACAATTATTGATAAGGAAGTTAACGTTTTGATTAAAACTACATGAGAAAATACGAAGACACATACCGCCACAAAGGACTACGGAAAAAATTAATGGATATCTTACGTGACAAAGGCATTACTGATGAAGCAGTACTTACTGCGATGAATAATATTCCCCGTCACTTTTTTCTGGACAGTGCTTTTGATGAAATTGCTTATGAAGACAGGGCTTTCCCCATCAGCGAAGGACAAACGATTTCACAACCTTATACGGTAGCCTATCAAACTCAATTGTTGCAGATAAAGCCTTACGATAAAGTTTTGGAAATTGGAACCGGAAGTATATACCAGGCAACAGTACTGGCAGAGATGGGCGTAAAAGTATTTACAATTGAGCGGCAAAAAGTACTGTTTGAAAAAACCAAACAATACATTTTTAAAAGCAAATACCCCAACCTGAAATTTTTTTTTGGCGATGGGTATGAGGGCCTTCCAACATTTGCACCTTTTGATAAAGTAATCATTACTGCAGCAGCTCCGTTTATTCCACCCAGGTTAATTGAACAGTTAAAGTCTGGTGGTAAAATGATTATACCAGTTGATGAAGGAGATGTTCAACGCATGTTGCGGGTTACCAAAAAACCAGATGGCTCTATTTCCGAAGAAGCATTTGAATATTTTTCTTTTGTGCCAATGCTGACTGGAAAGAATGGTTGATGTTTGGTGTTTGGTGGTTGCTCTTTACTTAACTTGAAATATATAAACCTTTTGCAGATTTAATGCCTTATTATGAAACTGTTTTCTAAGCTCACATTTATTTGTAATATAAGTTTCATTTTATTTATTATACTGAGGTATGTGGATATAAATAATAAAAAAGTAAAGGTGGATGATAATATATCCCCCTTGCCATTTATTACAGGGTC
>Ga0105044_10001347_pt1 | contig 32586 bp, 28 predicted proteins | sample MAT01_FD_78092 | JGI IMG/M metagenome (GOLD analysis project Ga0105044, IMG submission 78092) | Freshwater microbial communities from Lake Fryxell liftoff mats and glacier meltwater in Antarctica - MAT-01 | ecosystem: Environmental > Aquatic > Freshwater > Ice > Liftoff microbial mat | place...
ATCCAGAAAGAGTGCAGCACGTCGTACGTCTTGAGCTGGAAGTTCACCGTCCGACCGTTAGGCAGGTACAGCTCATTGGCCGTTGTGATGCCCAACTGCGGATACTTGAACTCCCACCACCACTGATGGCCGATGACCTCGACCTGCAGCGCGTCTGGCGCCGCTTTGGCCTGCGTTTTGAAGATCGTGCGGACGGTCGGGATGGCGACGAAAATGAGAATCACCGCGGGAATCGCAGTCCAGGCAATTTCGAGCGTGGTGTTCCCGTGGACCTGCTTGGGGGTGCCGCCGCCAGGACGGCGACGATAGCGAAAGATCGTGTAAACCAATGCGGCTTCGACGACGATGAACACGCCCGTGCCGAGGAGGAGCAGACGATCCCAGAGTTGATCGATTGCGGCGTTGTATTCCGAATTCGGATTGAACGTCGAATTCGGGTAAGTGCCACCGCAGGCCGCGAGCCCGAGAGCCAGTGCGCCCAGCAGCGCGACGGTAGCCAACCGTCGCAGGCGGAACGTGCCAAACATGCCGGTTCCTTGAATGTGGACGGCCTCCTCGCGAGCGCGCTTCCGCGCAGCGTTCAGAGGCGTTCGTTGGTGCAGCATTTGGAATGCTAAACGGGCGTTTCTACCCATCGCAAGGAATCGCCGAGACATTTGCACTATTCGTCGAAACCCGCGCTAAAAAAATAACCACTGAACCACGCTTTGACCGGTTTTGCCCTCGGTATTCAGGCGCGACTTGGTCTGGTTTGCGTTGGCTGCCCCGGATCGTCTTTGCCATGTGACCCCCCTCAACCCGTTTAGACGCCGCCGCATCGCTGCTCGCAACGTACTTCGGCGCTCCGCCCCAATACTGATCGCCGCCTTGGCGACAACAGCCTGCAGTCGCCCATCGCCGGCCAGCGTCGACGCGACGGGGGACGATGGCAGCATTGCACTCGGCGTCGGGGCCATTCCTGATCGCCCGGGATACGACGGCGTGATTCGCGGACTCGATCTCGCCATCACCCGATTGAACGAGACCGGCTCCATTCGGTTCCGTCTCCGGCTCCCTGATGCGGCCTCAACGAGCGCCGTTCGCGTCGCCGAACAGCTGCGCAACGACCCGAGCGTCATCGGAGTGGTTGGCCACCCCGAAAGTGGCAATACCATCGAGGCGATTCCGGTCTACGCAGACGCGGAGCACGACGGCCGGAACGCTGTGGTGGCCGTCTCGCCGACCGCGTCGTCGCCGCGGTTGAGTGGCATCAGCCCGTGGTTCTTTCGCGTCGCGCCGAATGACAATGAAGCAGCCCGCTTCGTTGCGCAGTGGGTCATCGACACCCTCAAGGCGAAACGCGCAGCCGTCATCTACCGCAATGATTCGTACGGCCGGGAGTGGTCGAGCACATTCAGCGATGCATTCACCAAACGCGGCGCCATTATCGTGGAGCGTCAGCCGTATCTCACCGGCATCACCGAGTGGGAAGCGTATGCGCAGCTGATCGCGACGCAGCATCCGGACGTGCTGCTCTTCCCCGGTGACGCGGCCGACGCGGTTGAACTGCTCCGCGCATTGAAGGCCGCGCATGTGTCCATTCCGTTTATCGGCGGGGATGGTACCGAAGGGATGCGCACGTCGCCCGAGGCCAATGGCGCGCGATTCGTCGCGTTCTTTCGGCCGGAGCGCGCCGCGGGTGACGAAGGGGCGCTGTTTCTGCAGCGCTATCGCGCCAAGTACAAGTCTGAGCCGGATATGTTCTCAGCGCTTTCGTACGATGCCGCGATGGCGATCGGGCGCACGGTGCTGGCTGGGGCCCGCACCCGTGTCGCGGTGAAGGACGCACTGGAAAAGTTGGGACATGGCACGGCGCCGGTTGCCGGGGTGGTGGGACCGATCGCATTCGAGAACAATCACGATATCGCCGGACGCGCTGTTGTCGTCACGACGATCGGAGGCGGCAAGTAATGCTGCTGCGCACGATTCGCGCGCGTTTGATTGCCGGCTTCGGAACGTCCATTGGGTTGCTCGTCGTCGCCGGACTCCTTGGCTGGTACGGTCTGACCAGCAGCAACCAGCAAGCGAACATCACGGTACAGCGACTCGCGGAGCGCTCTGATTTCACCGAGCGTGCGACGGCGACCATCCTGCGCGAACTCATTGCGGGACTTCGCTACCTGAACTCCGGCAGCAAGGGCGATCACACGCACTATCTCGCCTTGGTCGATCAGGCCGACCAGTTGCGCGGCGATGCAATTCGGCAGCAGATCCTGAGTCCCGAGGAACGTCGTCGCCTCGAAAATCTCGGTCAGCTCCAGGCGACGCTCGAAGTGCGCATCGCCATGACGCACGCATGGCAAGCGGTCGGGCGCGAGGCCGAGGCACAGCGGGTCCTGCGGCAGACCACCAAGGACATGCAGGCCGTTGAAGGCGAGCTGCAGGCGCTGCGTCTTGCTGCGCGGAGTGGCGCGACCGAATCGATGGATGGCATGCGTGACGAGCTGCACCGCGCTGAACTGAGCCTAGCCGTTGTCGTAACGCTCGCGTTCGGAGTCGCTGCTTTTTTTGGTCTCTCAACCGCTCGCGCCGTCACGAGACCGCTGGCTCGGCTGCGTGAAGAGATGGCAGCGATCGGTGCCGGCGACCTGCGCGTCCCCGAGGAGCAGTCACGCGACACGCCCGTTGCACAGGAATACGCCGAGTTGATCGCGGCAATGCAGCAGGCGCGCGAGCGTCTGCGTCTGCTCCTCTCCCGCGTGCAGGACGAAGCCGATCAGGTGACACTCGCCGCGAGCGAGTTGAGTGCGTCCGCGTCGGCAGCGGCGGCATCGTCGCAGCACGTCACGACCGCCGTGATGGACATGTCCCACGGGGCAACTGTACAACTGGGTGCGCTCAATGCAGCCAGCGACACGGTCAAGCATCTCGCTGAAGCCGGCGCGACGATCGGCGAAGCGGCCGAGGAAACTGAACGCGTCGGGCGTGAAATCCGCCGCACGACAAACAGCACCCGCGATCAGGTGCAGGTCGCGATCGACACGTTGCTCAGTGCGCGTGAAGTCGTCATCGACTCCAAAAAGGAGATGACCGCGCTCCGCGATGCAACGGCGGCCATCGATGATTTCGTTGGAGTGATCTCTGAAATCGCAACGCAGACGAATCTACTCGCGCTCAACGCCGCAATCGAAGCCGCGCGCGCCGGTAGCGCAGGCCGAGGCTTTGCCGTCGTCGCGCAGGAAGTGCGCATGCTCGCTGAACAGAGCGCCAATGCGGCGAACGAAGTCACCGAGAATGTGAAACGCATCCGCACACGAATCGCCAGCGCATCGAGCTCGGTTGAATCGGGCACGACCCGACTGAAGGACGTGGAGCTTGTCGCGTCCGGCGTGTCGACCGCGCTGTCGCGTATCGAGGATGCGGTCGCCCAAGTGGAGGGCGCAGCAACGCGCGTCTCCAGCGCCGTCACGGCGAATCGTTCGTCACTGGGCGCGGTGCAACGCTCGCTCACCAGCGCGCGCGACACCTCTGAGGGTCACGCTGCGGCCGCGGAAGAAGTCGCGGCGAGCACGGAGCAAACGTCCGCATCGGCGCAGGAGGTCTCGGCGACAGCGGAGATGCTGCAGACGGCGAGTATGCGGGTGCGAGGATTGATCGGGGAGTTCAGGACCTGAGCTGACTGCTGAGTAGGCAGTGGTGAGTTTGAGTTACCAGCTTGCAGTTCGATGACTCATAACTCCAACTCAAGACTTCCGACTTCCCACCGCAGAGTGGGAGGTGGTGAGTTCCGGGTTTGAGTTGGGAGTTGTACAACTGGCTACTCACAACTCAAACTCACCACTCGACACTTAACGGTTGGCCCCTTGGCGCGGCGTCACGCGACGACCTCGCGCACCACCACCCCGCGCTTCCCCAGCTCTGCAAAGTATCGCTCGGCCGGCATGCACTCGTCCGGCGTATGCACCCCCGGCGCGATCACCCGCGTCGCCTGCAGCTGCGACGTAATCGACAGTGTGTACCCTGTCGTCCGCATCATGGCCGTGATCCCACGCGTCGCGTCGTAGTAGTCCACGACTTCCCACGCGCGGGTGCTGGCGACCCCGCTGTTCGTGCCCGTCACAACTACGCGTAACGCGACCAGATCAGGCTTTCGCTTCTGGAGCTTTTCCCCCGCGACTCGCACAAACACATCGCGCGGCACCACCTGTTGTCCCTTTACGTCTATTGTTTCGTTGCCAAGCAGTCCGAGATCGCGAATGGCCTCCATGATTCTGGCGTGCCCGGGATAGCGCAACGTCTTGTACTCCATCGACGCAATCCGCCCGGCGTAGCGATACACCATCGTCGACAACCCACCAGCCGTGTGAAACGCTTCGAGCTCGCCCAGTGGCGCATCGAAACTCACGGGCTCGAGTTCGGACAACGCTCCGACTTCGGTCGGCGCCCCATTGCGCACCACAAGCGACTGCGTCGTGTAATAGTCGACCATCCCTTCAATCGAATACGCGATCTGGTAGCCAAGTGGTGGCTCCGGCACCTGCGGCAAACCGCCCACAAACAGCTTCACGCTGTCCACATGCTCGAATTGATCGATGCCGTGCTGCGCAATAACGTTCACCATCCCTGGCGCGAGTCCGGTGTCCGGCACAAGACTCACCCCTTTCGCCTTCGCTACGGCGTCCAGCAACTGCTGCTCACGCACGATCTCCGTGTTGCCACCGAGATCAGCGAAGTGCACGCCCGCCTCGACAGCGTGCCGCGCAAGCTTGAGATTGAAGTAGTACGGGATCGCGCTGCACACGGCGTCACACTGCGCAAAGAGCGCACGCACGGCGTCGTCGTCGCGAACATCGAGTGCAACCTGGTGCAACCGGGCGCCAACGGATGACTGCAGGAACGCGGGCACCGGGCCAACATGCAGGTCGGCCAGCAGGACACGCGCTACTTCGGGGTTCTGCAGCAGATCGAACGCGCACGCAGTGCCTTGCAGGCCTGCGCCGAGTACGAGCATACGCATATGGGATCTCCAGACGGGAGGGTGGGGAGTGACAGAAGAGAAGGTAACGGACGAGGGCAGCTTATGGCGTGCGCGGCTCGACGAGAGTGCGGAAACGATCACACGCATCCTGGACGACACGCATCGGATTGCCGTGATCGGCATCAAAACGCAGCCCGACGACGGGCCATCGTACACGGTGCCGGCATACATGCAGCATGCGGGCTACGAGATTGTGCCGGTTCCGGTCTACTTTCCGGCCATCACTGAGATTCTTGGGCTGCCGGTGCACCGATCACTCTCCACCGTGCAACCGCCCGCCGATCTCGTGCTGCTTTTTCGCCGATCCGCTGATATTCCACAGCACATCGACGACATTCTCGCCGCCCGACCGCGCGTGGTGTGGATGCAACTCGGTATCGGTCACGAGGGCGCCGCGGAACAGTTTGCACGCGCTGGCATACGAGTCGTTCAGAACAAGTGTTTTCTGGTCGAACTGCTACGGCGAGGGCGGTAGCCGACTAGCGCGGACAGGGCGTTGTGCGCGCATCCGCGTACCAGCGATTATCCGGGCGTTATTGATGACCCGATTGCCGTGAGCAGCGAGACCACGCCTTCCCGTTCGAGCAATCGCATACCGAGTCGCACATCCGACACGCCACGTCGGAACGCGTACGTAAATCCAACACCTTCTCCGCGCGTATCCTCAGTGGCATCCACCTGCATGCACCACAACGAGACGCGCGGATGCTGCGCGCGTTCCCGTGCGATCTCGGTCAGGTGCGAAGCCAACAAGAAAAATCCAGCTTGGGCGCGCGCGAGACCATCGACCAGCAGTCCCATTGCCTCCAGTGCGTCCATCACGTTCGTTCCGCGGAACGCCTCGTCGAGTAGCGCGATCACCGTTTCTCCGCTCGCGACGGCCCGCACCACCTCACGCACGCGCCGGACCTCCGCGAGATACAGGCTCTCTCCTCGCGACAAACTGTCTTGCGCATTGATCGACGTCACCAAGCGATCCGCCAGCGGCAGACGAGCATGTGCCGCGGGCACGGGTAGTCCGAGGTGTGCGAACAACACGATCACGCCGAGCGAGCGAAGCAGGGTCGATTTGCCAGCCATGTTCGGACCAGTGATGAAGAGCACGCGCTCCGAGTTCGCGAGCATCACGTCGTTTGCCGTGCCTCGCGGGAGCAGCGGATGACGTGCGAGTATCAACGAAATCGTCGCGTCCTCGCCCGCGACGATCTCCGGGAAGGTGAACCCCGACGTCTGCGCAGCGACGGCCAGACCATTGAGCGCATCGAGCAGGTGCAGCTGCGTGATCGCGTCTTCGATGATTGAGCGCCACTCCACTCTCACCGTTTCATCGAGACCGCACGTGCGAAAGCGACGCTCGACGGACCGGCCTCTCGCCCGATGGAGCTGACTCAGTAACGGCGACTCGCCGAGCGTGGCAACGGCTGCAGCAATGGCGGATAGTTGTGTGTCACGGTCGATATCTGAGAGGAGCCGACTCACCGCCGCGCACTGCTCTATCAATTCCTCGACGAGCCGAAGCTGACGCTCGATATGCGCCATCACATCGCGGTGCCCTAGGGCGAACAGCGCCCGCGCGTTGGTCGCCGCGGGCACAATCACATAGTTGGAGGTGAGGTACGCCTCGACTGCTTCGCAAAGCGCGAGCAGTTCCTTCCATTGCACGGGCTGAAGGCGATCGGGTAGTACACGGAACATCCGCTGCCGATCAACGATTTCGGTGACGGTGGAGAGTGGTGCGCCCAGCACCCGCTTCAACGCATCCAGGGAGCGTCGCGAATGTGTTCGATCGAGCACTGCTCGCAAGGGCCATTCACCGAGCGAGTTCGGCAGCACTCCGAGATCTACGAGCGTTCGTTGGTCAACCAGCATTGTCAGGTCGAAGCGGCATTGATTCAACGCCCCTGGCTCAGGCTCTCAGGGTATCGGTCTTTACACAGACCCCAGCATCAAGTTCCCCGCCGGCGATTCCTCCGGCTTGCGCGGTGTACGACGTCGCACCGCTATATCCGCACCCGATTGCGACCGTCCGCTTTCGCGCGGTACAACGCCGCATCGGCACGCGCGAACAGATCTTCCACCGACTCGATGCGCGCAGCGGGAAACATCGCCACGCCAATGCTCGTCGTGAGTCGCAACGTGGGATGGTCTTTCTCATTCCCGAACTTGTGGTTTTCAATCGCCGCGCGAATGCGCTCGGCGAAAATGTCGGCACCCGCGTCGTCTGTTTCCGGGAGCAGCATCAGGAACTCTTCGCCTCCATAGCGCGCAGCGATGTCGCTGCCACGGATGGTGTCGCTCAGCAACGACGCAACATCGCGTAACACATCGTCGCCAACGAGGTGTCCGTACGTGTCGTTCACGCGCTTGAAGTGATCGAGATCGATCATCAGGAGCGCGAGCGTCGAGTCGTAACGCAGCGCGCGCTCCATTTCGGCGGTAATCCGCTCGGTCAGCGCGCGCCGATTCAACAGCTGGGTCAGCGGGTCGGTCTGCGCCAACTGCTCGAGACGCGCGTTGTCCGCCATCGTGCTCTCCACCATCTGTGCGCGCTGAATCACGGCGACGGCCGCAGTGATCACCGCCTGCGCGAACTCGAGATCGGACTGAACAAAGCCCTCCTGATCGCGAGTGCGCCGCACGAGAAACACGCCATGCTGTCCACGCTCGATCGAGAACGGCAGGGCGATCACCGAACGGATCGGCACTTCGATTCCCTCAATCCCCCATACATGCCGCACGTTCGCATAAAGCGGATGCGTATCGAGATCATCGACGAGCACGGGCTTGCCGCTGTCGAGCGCCGCTTTGAGCTCCGGATAACGATCAAGCTGGATGGTGAGCTGCTGTAATCCGGGGTTCTCATAGGCAGCAACAACGACCGCGCTCAGTTCGCCCGGACGCGCCAGCACAACCGAGCAATGCGACACCCCAAGCGCGCGCGCTGCACGACGCACCAGCAGGTGAAACAGCTCGGACACCGACAAATCACCGGTGACTTCGTGCAGGATGTCGACGAGCTTGCGACGACTGTCCGCATCCTGCTGTGACCGGACGAGCGCTTCTTCCGTGCGCGTGAGCGCCTGACGCGTTGAACGCAGCACTGAGCCTATGCGCAGCTGCGCCTGAACCCGCGCGAGGAGTTCCTTCGGACGATACGGCTTGCGTATGAAGTCCGACGCGCCGAGCCCCAGCGAACGCACTGACGATTCTTCCGGCGGCTGCGCCGAGAGCATCAGCACCGGAAGATCGCGCCACCGCTCGTCACTCTTGATCCGCTCGAGGAGCTGAAAGCCATCCGCGTCAGGCATCAGAATATCGAGCAGCAGCAGATCGGGGGCACGACGCTCCAATTGCTCCATGCACGCCACTCCGCCGCTGGCAGGCACGACGTCGTAGCCGTTTTCCTTCAACAGCCACGTGACAGACTCCAAGACGGCCACGTCATCGTCAGCGACGAGAATACGCGAAGCTGTCATGTCGGCTCAGCTCGGCGGCGGCGAGATGGTCACTGAATCCGCGACGAGCGGCATCAGCCCTGCCCACTCGACGTTGCCACCACTGAGCACGACCGCCGTGGGCCCCGTCGGGGTCACGATGCCTTCCATCAGCGCCGCGAGTGTGATCGCACCACTCGGCTCGGCGACAAGCTTCATGCGATCGATCAGGAAACGCATCGCGCACCGGATCGAAGCATCGTCGACCTGCACGACATCATCGCAGTACCGTTCGAGATGCGCATAGTTGCTCGTTCCGATGCGTACGCCGAGGAGTCCGTCGGGAAGCCCGGATGAACTCTCCAGTGTGACTGGTCCGCCTGCCGCGCGCGCAGCGGAAAGTTTGCGCGCACCTGCGGGCTCAACCCCAACGACGCGCACTTGGGGGCAACGCAACTTCACCGCGGCCGCAACACCAGACGACAAGCCCCCGCCACCAACCGCAACAATCACCGTGCCCACCGTGGGGAGATCCTGCGCAATCTCAAGTCCGAGTGTCCCCTGTCCGGCAATGATCCACGGGTTGTCGTACGGCGGTACAACGATCGCGCCTGTTTCCGCAGCAATCTGATCGGCCTTTGCAAAGCGCTCGGGCGTGGTGGTTCCCGCAAGTACCACGGTCGCGCCGTATCGCTCGGCGCCTGCACGCTTGGCGACTGTCACCGTGGTCGGCATTACCACTGTGCACGGCACGCCGTACATCCGCGCAACGTACGCCACCGCCTGACCATGGTTGCCCGACGACGGCGCAATCACACCGCGATCACGTTCGGCGGGCACCATGTTACTGATGAAGTTGTAGGCACCGCGAAACTTGAACGCGCCGGTGCGCTGCAACATCTCGGGTTTCACAAACACACCTGCAGGAAAGCGTTCGCTGAGTGCGTCCACCGGCAACAAAGGTGTACGCACTGCGACCCCAGCGAGGCTGGTAGCCGCCGCCTCGAGCTCGTGCAACGTGATGAGCGAATTGTTCGACATGAGCCTTTAAACGTACCCCTCGTCTGAATGAGGAGCCAGCCTCAGCCGTTCAGATCGAGCTCCCCTGACGCATCTGCGTCCGACTCCGTCGTCGGAGTGCCCGGCGTCTCCGCCGTGCCTTCCTTATCGTCAGGAATTACACGCGCCACCGCTTGCACGATGTCCTTGTCATCCAAAGCGACGAGTTTCACGCCCTGCGTGGCACGGCTCGCAACACGGATATCGCTCACCTTGATGCGAATCGCAACGCCCTGTCGTGTCATCAGCATCAGTTCATCTTCGGGCACGACTTCCATCAGCGCAACGACGTCGCCCGTGCGATCGGTGCGGTTGAGCGTGAGAATGCCCTTGCCGCCGCGCTTCTGCACACGGTATTCCTCGATATCGGAACACTTGCCGAGTCCTTTTTGTGTCACGACCAGCAGTGTGGACTCGCGCTTGATCACGACCATTCCGACAACGGAATCACCAGGGCGCAGTTCAATGCCCTTCACGCCTGTCGTGTCGCGTCCCATCTCGCGCACATCGCTCTCGTGAAAGCGCACGGACAGCGCGTGACGTGTGGCAAGCACCACGTCGTTCGAGCCGCTCGTCACCTGCACGTCGATCAGTTCGTCGCCCTCCTCAACCTTGATCGCCTTGATGCCATTGGCGCGGGGGTTTGAGTACTGCGAGAGCGCCGTCTTTTTCACGGTCCCGTTCTTGGTGCAGAATAGCAGGAATTCGCTGTCGCTGAACGCACGCACCGGCACGACGGCGCGAATGCGCGTATCCGGCGTGACGTTGATCAGGTTCACGATCGGCTTGCCGCGCGTGTCGCGACCGGCCTGTGGCAACTCGTGCACCTTGATCCAGAAGCAACGACCGTCGTCGGTGAAGATCAGGATGTACGTATGCGTCGAGACCACGTAGAAGCGCTCCAGGAAGTCGCCTTCCTTCAGGTCCGCGCCCTGCTTGCCACGACCACCACGCCCCTGTTTGTTGTACAGCGACACCGCCGTGCGCTTTACGTAACCCTGGTGCGAGATGGTGACGACCATCTCTTCCTCGGCGATCAGATCTTCGATGGAGAACTCGCCTTCATCGCTCACGATTTCGGTGCGACGATCATCACCGTAGGCGTCCATGATCCGGAGGATCTCGCCCTTGAGGATCTCCATGCGACGGGGCTTGGACTCGAGAATCCCACGCATTTCGGTGATGAAGACGCGCACTTCCTTGAGCTCTTCTTCCAGCTTGTCTCGCTCGAGCCCGGTGAGCTTGGCAAGACGCAGATTGAGAATCGCTTCGGCCTGACGCTCGGACAAACCGAAGCGCGTCTGCAACTGCGTGCTCGCGGTCGGCGTGTCGTCGGCGGCACGAATGAGCGCGATCACTTCGTCGATGTTGTCGACGGCGATCTTGAGCCCCTCGAGGATGTGTTCGCGCTCGAGCGCTTTATCGAGATCGAACTGCGTGCGACGGATGATCACTTCATGCCGATGCGTGATGAAGTGCTCGAGACACTGCTTGAGCGTCAGCACCTTTGGCACCAACTGACGCGTGTTGATGTCCGGCACGAGCGCCAGCATGATCACGCCAAACGTCGACTGCATCGTGGTGTGCTTGTAGAGCTGGTTGAGCACCACGCGCGGAATCGCATCGCGCTTGAGCTCAACCACCACGCGAATACCATCACGGTCGGACTCATCACGCAGTGCGCTGATTCCGGTCAGCTTCTGCTCGCGCACCAGATCGGCGATGTCAGCGACGAGCTTGGCTTTGTTCACCTGATACGGCACTTCCGTGATGACGATCTGCGACTTGCCGCTCGACTCTTTCTCTTCGATGACGGCACGCGCGCGCATCACGATGCGGCCGCGACCGGTGTCCTGATAATCCGCGATCCCCGCGCGTCCGTAGATGTAGCCGCCCGTCGGGAAGTCAGGACCCTTCACCATGCCCCGCAGCGCGGCGGGCTCAAGCCCGGGATTGTCGATGAGTGCGATGACGGCTTCGGCGATTTCCCGCAGATTGTGCGGCGGAATGTTCGTCGCCATGCCGACGGCGATACCGGTTGAACCATTCACCAACAGGTTCGGCACCGTCGACGGCAGCACGCGCGGCTCTTGGAGACGATCGTCGTAATTGGACGCGAAGTCGACGGTGTTCTTATCGATGTCGGCGAGCATCTCCATCGCCATGCGCATCAGACGCGATTCGGTGTAGCGATATGCGGCCGCCGAATCACCGTCCATCGAGCCGAAGTTGCCCTGGCCATCGATGAGCGGATAGCGCAACGAGAACGTCTGCACCATACGCACGAGCGCGTCATACACGCTGCTGTCGCCGTGCGGGTGATACTTACCCAACACATCGCCGACGACCGTCGCGCACTTCTTGTACGCACGACCAGGCACCAACCCCAACTCATTCATCGCATACAACACGCGACGATGAACCGGCTTGAGACCATCGCGTACATCGGGCAGCGCCCGGGACACGATGACGCTCATGGAGTAGTTGATGAACGACTCCTTGATCTCCTCATGGATGAGGCGCGGCAGGATACGTTCGCGGGCGTTCGGTGCAGTCATGGGACGTCGGAAAAGGAGGGTAACAACTTACAAACGAGTTTTCGGATCAGTCAGGAGCCCCAGCTGCGAACGATCGACAGCAGCCGCCATTCGGTGCCCACGCGGCGCAGCAGATAAGTCGCGCCGCCGTTGCTGCCACCGCCGAGTTCTACCCCGCCCTTCTCACGCGGACGGTCGACAGCGACCAGCGCCCACCCACGCCAGATCACCATCGGTGCAACAACGATGTACGTCAGTTCTGCCTGAGGATCGGTGCGCCCCCGCGCGACAAAAAACTCATCGCGCGCATGCGTTTGCCCCTGCGGACCGAAGTACGCCTTTACACGCGGGGTCGGCGCCTTCGGAAAGTCCATCTGCGTGAAGCCCGGAACCACAAAGGTCACCGTGTCGGTCAACAGCGGCGACGGCAGGCACGTGTCGCTGCGCGGATCAGGCACTTCTCCGGTCAGTCCTGCCGCAACGGCCATGCGTGGCTGCTTGTCATCCGAGTCCCACCGCGGACGATCGATCCCCGCTTCCCATCCGACAATGACGCGCAACAGCGCACGCGCCTCGGGGGTGTCGAGCTTCGACCCAACACCGCGACCAATCACCGTCGACTCCATGTGTTCAACCAGACGCTGCAGCGAATCCTGCTGCGCCGTGGATGTCTCACGCGGAAAGATGCGAAGGTCGCCCGGATTGCAGCGATCGCCAAGCGCCGCCCACGCAGCACGCTTCAGGTACGTCGCGCGGTCGCGCAACAACCAATCGAAGTAGCGCTGTTCGTCCGCCTTGAGAAACGCGCGTTCAGCGGCAGCACTGTCCGCAGGCGTTACGGTCGGCTTCGTCGTCCGGGCCGCTGACGACCCGGGCTTGGCGCTCTGTTTGGCTGTGGTGGCTTTGCTCGTCTGCGCACGAACGGCCGATGGAATGGCGACGGCGGTGGATGCAGCGAATACGAACACCAGCGCGCTGCTGATGAAACGGGTGCGGCGTACCAATGTGGCTGCTCCCGCCATCAGTCTATCCGCGCTGCATCGGCGGCGACCGGCACGGGCACCGCCTGCTTCGGTTCTCTGGGGTCTCTCGTGCCCTTGGGCGCTTTGGCCGCCTTCGGCACTTTGGCCTCCTTCGCCTCTTCGGCCGCATCACTGGCGTCTTCTGAAGCTTCTTCCGCCAACTCTTCAGCTTCTTCGGCCGCCGCTTCTGCATCGATGGCCCGCCGTTCGGCGCGATAGCGCTGATACCACTCGCGCGTCACTTCGGCCGCGAGTTCGCGGTTGCCCATTCCGAACGAAAGCGCCAGTGCGAGCGCGACCGCGCCGAACAGAATCGCAAATGCTGTTGTGACAATGTCCGTGGCGATACCGAGTTCCTGCAACGCCATGAACACGGCCAGCACGATCACACCAACGCGTCCGGTACGCGCCAGCCACGGCCCGCCGTGCAGTGCGCCCGCGGATGCCATGATCAATCCGCCGACAAACCCACCAAGCACGATGCCGAGGATGATGATCACGATCGCCGCGATCACACTCGGGATATAGCTCACCAGCTCGGAGAAGACATTCGCCAGTGATTCGAGTCCAATCGCGTTGGCGGCGACTAGCAGCACGGCGAACATGATGAACCAGAACAACAAATTGGCGACGACTTTCGCCGGATTCAGGTGCGATCCGGAACGCTCGACCGCGTGCATCACGCCACCGCGTTCGAGCAGCTGAGTGAAGTGCAGGCGGCGTAACAGCCGCTGGGTGCCTTTTTCAATCACCTTGGCGACAAGGTAGCCCGCGAAGAGGATGACAAGCGCACCAAAGAGAGCGGGCACGAACTCGCCGAGCAGCGAAAAACTCTGCTCGAGGCGTTGCGTGAACGTTGAAGCGACGGCGGACTGACCACTCTCCCCCGGCGTGCTGGCCTGCGCGAGAAGAAATGGGTCGGACAGTTGAGTGGTTGACACTGCGTAAATCACGGGCAAAAGGGCGCCAGAAAGGGGGCGCGGACGGGGCAAACGACCGACAGCAAACTTAGTGAGTTGACGGAACCCATGCACCTTCGGCGAGCGGGCGTCAGCTTTTACAGTCGCGTCCCGCGTTTGGTGTCGAAAATCGCGCTCCGCTTGCAGGACGGGCAAAGCAGCCACTCCCGCTGCCGGTGATACCCCAGCCCGAACGATCCACCACCAATCGGGCGCGATGTCATGGTCACGCCGCAGCGCGGACAGATGGGTGTCTCACCGGCCGCGACTGCGGCGCGCAGCGCCCGCTCTTCATCAATGGTGTACCGCGCGGCTTCAACCATGGTGTCCCCGGCCGACCTCAAACCGACCGCAGGCACGCGTCACAGCCGCACCACGACCTTTCCGAACTGCTCCCCGGTGGCGAGGCGCTCGAACGCGCCACGCCCCTCCTCCAACGACCAGACCGAATCCACCGACGGGATCAGCGCGCCCTCACGGAACGCCTCCGTCATCGCACGGAACTCGGCGTTGCTCCCCATCGTCGAGCCCATCAGCGTCCACTGATTCCAGAACATGCGACGCACGTCGAGCGAGACGTGCGGACCGGTCGTACCGCCACAGGTGACCAGGCGTCCACGCTTCCCGAGTGCGATCAACGACTGCGCCCAGGTCGCTTCACCTACTGAATCGACCACCACATCGACGCCGCGTTTCCCGCTGCGAGCGCGAATCTCCTTTCCCAGCTCCGGCTGACGGTGATCGAGCAGAATGTCGGCGCCGAGGGCCTTGGCGCGTTCGAGCTTTTCGGGACTTCCGGATGTGACCCACACTGTCGCGCCGATGCGTTTGCAGATCTGCAACGCCGCCTGCGCCACGCCACCACCAATGCCCCAGATCAGCACATTGTCGCTCGCCTGCACCCGCGCGCGTCCGACGATCATCCGCCACGCGGTCAACGTCGCAAGCGGAAACGCCGCTGCCGTCTCGAACGGAATGGAAGTGGGGATGGCGCTCACGTTCACCGACGGCACCACCAGATACTCAGCCAGCGTCCCGGGACGATGCTCGCCGAGAATCCCGTACGTCCGACAGAACGGCTGATCGCCGTCCTGGCAGTATTCGCACGTACACCCGCGATCGACTATTCCCGGATTGAGAATGACGTGATCGCCCACGGCGACATTCCGCACGTTGGCGCCGATCGATTCGACAACGCCTGCGCCGTCGGCGCCGAGTATCCAACCGGGATGGGTTTTCACCCCCGGAATACCGCCCAGGACCCAAAGATCGAGTCGGTTGAGCGCGGCGGCATGCATGCGCACGCGCACATCATCCGCGTGCGCGAGTTGGGGTGCCGGGAGATCGTCACGGTAGCGCAGCTGTTCGAGACCGCCGTGTGCGTCGATGGTGAGTGCGCGCATCGTTGTCATTGGGGGAGCATGGGCCAAATCCGAGGCGGAAGGACATGATGCGGGGGGAGCGTGCGTCTTTGGTCCGGCCCATATATTTGACCGTTCACACTCCTCGTTGTCAGTCCACTGCACCCGCATTTCCTCATGGCGTCCATAAAGGTGCCCCCCCTCGGGGAATCCATCGTCGAGGCGACCGTGTCCCGCTGGCTCAAGAAGGAAGGCGACGTTGTCGTTGCCGGGGACACGCTTGTTGAACTCGAAACCGACAAGATCACCGTCGAAGTCCCGGCGCTCGAAGCCGGTGTCCTGTCCGTCCATCTTAAGCAGGAAGGCGACGTCGTCGCCGTCGGAGACTCCCTGGGCGAGATCGGCGCTGGCGGCGGAGTCGCCGTGGCTCCGACCGCCTTGGCTCCTGTCGCCACGGCTCCCGCCGCTCCGGCCTCCGTCGCCGTGGCTGCGCCAGTTCCCGCCGCGGCCGCCGCGGCCGCCGCTCCCGCCGCCGCTCCCGCCGCCGCTCCCGCCGCCGAACCGAAGGTGTCGCCGGCCGCCAACCGACTGGCCACCGAGGCCGGTGTCAACCTCGCATCGGTTGAAGGCACCGGTCGCGGAGGCGTGATCAGCAAGCCCGATGTCGTCGCCGCCGTCGCGGCTGCGTCAACCGCACCCGCCGCACCCGCCGCACCCGCCCCCGCGCCATCGGCCCCCGCCGTACCCAAGGCCGCCACGCCGGCCGTATCGAACGGCCAGCGCGAGACGCGCGAGAAGATGACGACCCGCCGCAAGCGGATCGCCGAGAATCTGCTGCAGTCGCAGCACCAGACGGCGCACCTGACGACCTTCAACGAGATCGACATGTCGGCGATCTCAGCGCTCCGTGAACGCCTCAAGGAGCGCGTCGAGAAGGAGCAGGGGCTCAAGCTGTCGTTCATGCCGTTCTTCGCAAAGGCCGCATGCCATGCGCTGCAGGCCTACCCGTTGGTGAATGCGCAGATCGACGGCGACTCGATCGTGTACAAGAACTACGTGAACCTTGGCATTGCCGTCGCGTCGGAAGGCGGACTGGTGGTGCCGAACGTGAAGGACGCGCAGGCCAAGAGCGTGATCGATATCGGCCGGGACATCGGGGCGGTCGCCAAGCGGGCCCGCGATGGCAAACTGTCGATGGATGATCTCATTGGCGGCACGTTCACCATCACGAACGGTGGTGTCTTCGGGTCGCTCGTGTCCACGCCGATCATCAACTACCCACAGGTCGGCATTCTCGGACTTCACAAAATTCAAGATCGTCCGGTTGCGATCGCGGGCAAGGTCGAGATCCGTCCGATGATGTATGTCGCACTCTCGTACGACCACCGGCTCATCGACGGTCAGCAAGCGGTGCTCTTCCTCGTTCGCATCAAGGAACTGATGGAAGATCCGGCTGCGATGCTGGTCTACTAAAACCTCCCGACGCACAACGAAAACCACTCAGTACTGGCAGCTCGTGGGAGCTTCCGGTACTGAGTGGTTTCGTCCGCCAGCACGCGTTTCAATGCGAGGATTGGAATCGCGGCCAGCGAGACGAGATGGCGTTTCCGCCGCCGGCGTTCGTGTATTCGACGCGCATCGCACGCCAAGGTCACGCCGTTGGCGGCCTCGGTCCCTGCACGCTCACATCATCTCAAGCTGTGATGAGTCAGACCCGCACCGAGAACCCGGCCGAACGCGGGCCACGCTATCGCTACGTCGTGCTGGCGATGCTGCTCCTCACTTACACGTTCAATTTTCTCGATCGACAGATCCTGGGTATCCTCAAGGAGCCGATCAAGCAGGAGCTCGGGCTCACGGACACCCAACTTGGCCTCATGGGTGGTGTTGCGTTTGCGAGTCTGTACGCGACGCTTGCTGTTCCCATCGCGTGGCTGGCCGATCGCGTCAGCCGCACTTGGATCATCACGGCGGCGTTGGCAATCTGGAGCGGGTTCACGGCGGCCTGCGGGCTCGCGACAGGCTTCTGGTCGCTCTTTCTGACCCGCATGGGCGTCGGCGTTGGTGAAGCCGGTGGTGTCGCGCCGGCCTACTCGCTCATCAGCGATTACTTCCCCAGGGAGCAGCGCGCGCGCGCGCTGGCCGCGTACTCGTTCGGCATTCCGATTGGCACGGCCTCGGGGGTGCTCTTTGGCGGACTGATCGCCGCGTACGTGAACTGGCGCTGGGCGTTCTTTGCGGTGGGCGCTGCTGGGGTGGCGTTGGCACCGTTGTTCAGGTGGATCGTCCGCGATCCGGTGCGCGGTGGACTCGATGTCGCGCCCGGGAAAACGCCCGTCGAAACCCACGCGCCGCGGTTCAGCGAAGTGATTGCGACGGTGTTTCCCAAACCAAGCTTCTGGCTGCTCGCGTTTGGGGCCGCCAGCTCGTCGATCTGCGGCTACGGCATCGTCTTCTGGCTGCCGTCGTTTTTCATTCGGAGCCTCGGACTCACGCTCGCCGAGACGTCGGTTTATTACAGCGCCATTTCGCTCATCGGCGGGATGGCTGGCATCTGGCTCGGCGGGTCACTCGCGGATCGCTTTGGCCAGAGAAATCGCGCGGCCTATGCGCTCACGCCGGCGATCTGCTTTCTCATCGCCCTGCCCTTCTTTCTGCTGGCGATGAACACCACGTCTCTGTATTGGGCGTTCGTCCTCTTTCTCGTTCCAACCGGGCTCAATCTTACCTGGCTCGGCCCTCTGGTCACGGCGGTGCAGCACCTCGCCCCCGCCAACATGCGCACCACGACCTCTGCCCTGTTTCTGCTCATCAACAACCTGCTTGGCATCGCGGTCGGACTGTGGTTCTTCGGATACGTGTCCGATCAGCTCAAACCGCAGTACGGCGCCGAATCGATGCGCTATTCGATTCAGTATGGGCTCGGGTTTTATGTGCTCAGTTCACTGCTGCTCTTCCTCGCCTCGCGTCGACTCGGCCGCGAATGGGTGAACTGAGCCCTTTGAGCCAATCGACGTCACCGATCGGTTATTCTTCCCTCCATGACACCCCAACTACAGTCTGCTGACGTCGTCATCCTCGGCGGTGGCCCCGGTGGCTACGTCGCCAGCATCCGCGCCGCACAACTCGGGTTTTCCGTCACCTGCGTCGAATCCGACAAGACGCTCGGCGGCACCTGCGTGAATGTCGGATGCATTCCCTCGAAAGCGCTGCTGCATTCGTCGGAGCAATATGAATGGCTGCGACTGCATGCGGCGGAGCACGGCATTGCGGTCGATGGATTGCGACTCGATCTGCCCACGATGATGGCGCGCAAGACCGATGTTGTCGCGCAGAATACGAAGGGCGTCGAATTTCTGTTCAAGAAGAACAAGATCACGTGGGCGAAAGGCCTCGGATCGCTCAAGGCCGACAATATCGTCGAAGTGACCGCCGCCGACGGCACGATCTCGCACTGGCAGGGCACGTCGGTGATTCTGGCGATGGGTTCGACGCCGGTCGAACTGCCATTTCTCCGCTTCGACGAACAGCGGGTGTTGTCGAACGTCGGCGCGTTGATGATTCCCGAAGTGCCGAAGCATCTCATCGTGGTTGGCGGCGGGGTGATCGGTCTCGAACTCGGCTCCGTCTGGCGTCGGCTGGGCGCCAAGGTCACGGTCGTGGAGTTTGCGCCGACGATTCTTGTCGGCAATGACGATGACATCGTGAAGGAAGCGGACAAGACGTTCCGCAAGCAGGGCCTTGAGATTCATACGGGCACCAAGGTCACGGGTGCGGACGTGCGCCCGGACGGCGTCACCATTCACGTCGAGAAGGATGGCGCGACGACATCCATCGATGCGGACTATGTGCTCGTGTCAGTTGGTCGCAGGCCGTTGCTACGTGGTGTCGACGCCGTGGCGCTGGGACTCGCGATCGGTGCGCGTGGTGAAATCATCGTCGACGATCAGCAGCGTACGAATTTGGCGAACGTATTTGCGATCGGCGATGTGTGCGGCGGGAAGTTGCTCGCGCACAAAGCCGAAGAAGAGGGCGTGATCGCGGCTGAAGTCATCGCGGGCAAGCCGGTGCACATGCATCACCGCACGGTGCCGGGCATCGTCTACACGTGGCCCGAGATCGCGACGGTTGGGCTGACCGAGCAGGAAGTGAAGGCCAGTGGACGTGCGTATCGCGTCGGCAAGTTTCCGTTCAGTGCAAACGGTCGCGCGCGCACCATGGGCGAGACGACCGGGTTCGTGAAGTTCGTCGTCGATAAGGACACCGACGAGATTCTGGGCTCGCACATGATCGGGCCGAACGTCGCCGATCTCATGGCCGAAGTCGTGCTGGCCATGGAGTACCGTGGGAGCGCGGAGGACATCGCGATCACGGTGCATTCACACCCGACGCTCAGCGAGACGGTCAAGGAAGCAGCGTTAAGCGCAATTGGGCGGGCGTTGCACATGTAAAACGTCTCGCGAACGCGCCGAGCACTGCAACAGCATTTTTCGATGTCCGCGTTCGCACAAAACCAAAGCGCCCGGCGAAGATCAAGTCTTCGCCGGGCGCTCTTGCAATCAGGAACTGCGCTGGATCACCGCGTGCTCAAAAAATGAGCTTGCCGACGATGAGGCCGAGCGTGAACAGACCGGCGCCCATCGCGACGGCCATGTTCAACGAAAGGCCGCGCTCGTTCTCACCGGAAACCGACTTCGCGAGAGAAGACGCCGTCTGTGCTTCGACCCGCTTCTCCGGCAACGCAGCCATGATGTTCGCAGCCACGTACGCGGGCGTCACCATGCGCTTGCGTCGCTCCGTCTCACCTGCAATGAGATTCCACAGCTCCACCTGCTTGCCGCCGGTGCGGCGTGCGTCGGCTTCGGTCAGATCCCCATCCAGCCACTGATTGAGTGCAACGGCCGCACCGTTCGCAGCCGCAATCGAACCTGGAAGCGGTACTTCACGATCAGCGAGCGGACGACTGCCCGCAGGATCGAGGCGCTCCGGATTCTGGCCGGCCTCGGCACGGCCTTCGTTCGCTTCATGTCGGTCGAGCATCAGGCGTATTTCTCCTCGAGCAGAGCCTGAAGAGCCTCGCGTGCCCGATGCACGCGCATCTTCAGAGCGCCTACGGTGGTGCCCAAAAGGTCTGCCATCTCTTCGTAAGAACGTCCTTCAACGTGCTTCATGATGAAGGCTTCCCGGAGCGATGGAGCCAGCTGCGCGAGGGAGTAGTCGAGGTCGGTCCGCAGTTCAGTGCGGTCCAGATCCTCATCGGGGGTCGCGAAGCCAGAGGGCTGATCGTCTTCGTCGTAGCTCAGGTGCGTGCGCCGAATGTTCTTCAGCCAATCCTTGCACCCGTTTGCAACGATCCGAAACAGCCAGGCGTCAAAGCGACCACGTACCTCAGTGAGGTGGTGATACGCCTTAATCAATGACGTCTGAAGAATGTCCTCGGCGACATCGGGACTGCCTGTCATGCCGAGAGCGTGACGATAGAGCGGATCGCTATATCGACCGATCAGCGTCGCGAATGCATCGCGATCTCCCGCAATGACCCGCGAGATAACGTCCTGGTCCGAATCGACCTCTGAAAGCTGAGTTGTTGGATCCGTCATCTTCACGGCGCTAGGATAACGCCGCACGATGGGGACCGACACCCCTGCTGACCACGGAATCGTTGAGGACATCGTTGCTTCTCGTCTCGTAGAGTGGACGAACCGACCATAGGGAGGTCACACGACCCGTTGAACGAGTATCGGCACATGGTCAAACGCACTCCAGTAAAATGTTCGAATCTGTGACGCATGCTCGTTCAAGAGCGGTGGCGGATACCGGACCTCCCCTCCCGTTGCGGGCGCAATTCCGGTCTCAGCCGATGCCGTCACATCGTACAATGCCTCCTGTACCGACCGAACCAGTCCGCACGGGACGCCGACCCGCTGCAGCCTGTCGATCCACTGCGCAGCCGGTTCGGTGCTGACACGGGCTGAGATTGCACCCACGACCTCGTCCCGGCGAGCCAAGCGCGCAGCATTTGTCGCCAGTTCCCGAGAATCTGCCAGTACGGCGAGACCCAGCGCGTTGGCCGTCGCCACCCACTGCGAATCAGTACCGACAGCAATGACCAAAGGCCGGTCGGCCGCATCGAACAGCTGATAGGGAACGAGGTTCGGATGCGCATTCCCCCACCGTCTGGCGTGGTGTCCTGAGACCATGGTGTTCTGCGCGACGTTGATCAGGGCGGCAGTCGCGCTGTGTGACAGCGAAATATCAACTTGGCGATCTGTAACTGACGCGCCGTGGCGCCCGACCAATGTCGCCAGGATCGCGCCAGCAGCATCCTTACCTGTGATGACGTCGGCTAAAGCGACGCCAGACTTGGTTGGAGGGCCCGCTTCGGGTCCCGTAATCGACATCCACCCCGATTCGGCCTGCACGACAAAGTCATATCCAGGCCGCGTGCTACTGCTCCCAAAACCAGAGATCGTACACCAGATCAGTCGCTCATTTGACGCCAGTTCAGCGCCTTTATCGAGCCCGAAACGCGCCAAAACTCCAGGAAGAAAGTTGTCGATGACGACATCGGACTCGCCGATGAGTTCGCGCACCAACTTCAGATCGTCGGCCCGTTTCAGGTCGAGCGCGATCGACAGTTTGTTGCGGTTGACGCTGAGAAAGTAGGCCGATTGCCCTCGCGAATCGAAGGGAGGTCCCCAGCCGCGGGTGTCATCACCCGTTTCCGGGCGCTCAACCTTGATGATATTCGCGCCAAGATCCCCGAGCATCATCGTGCAGATGGGACCGGCAAGCACCCGAGAGAGATCGAGCACACGAATGCCTTTGAGCGGTAATGCCCCCATAGTGTCCCCTACATGCGTCTATAGTGATGTCACTTTGTGCGATTTAGTGCGCCTGGAACCTCCGTGAGCGTGGGCCTTTCCGGGCGATCTCAACTCTCCAACTATAAATACCAAGGGCTCGACGCCTTGCGTAGACCACTTAAAATCATATAGTTACCCCCGTTCTGGACGACCCGGAAGCCATGGTTGGTACCCCTCGCTCGATTATACCGCCATCCTGTTTCGGTTCGCCGCTACCCCCATGTTTGGCGGAAGGAGTGCGTTCGACCCATGGCCGATATGCCGCAGGCTGACGACGACACGACAATCGAGGGCGATGCGCCCCCAGCTACTCCGGCACCGCGCCGTGGCCCTGGGCACCGCGCCGCAGATGCTCGTGACACGGCGGCCGAAATGGCCCAGCGTGCTCACGACATCAGCCTCGAGGCTGGTAGCAAGATGGCCGGCGCGATGCGCGAAGTGATTGGCGCCGCCGCTGGGTTCAGTGCGTTTGCCATCGAGAGCGCACGCGATCTCGTTCACTATATGGTCCGCCGTGGCCAGATGGGACAGGAAGAAGCTGAAGTCCTGATCGGCCAGGCCGAGGCGGCGTACATCGCCAAGCACGGCTCACTCCCGAAGCCTGAGCCCAAGGCGCCTCCACCAAAGCCCATCCCGCTCGGCCAGATGCCAAAGGCCGTCGCCGCACCAGCGGCCGCTGCCGAAGCCGCGCTCGAAGCTCGTGCGGCAATGCGTATCGAACCGCAGCGTTCGCCCGACCGGGCCCCGGCCTTTGTGGCGAAGGTTGCTTCGCCAAAGGTCGAAAAGGCGCCCGAAAAGGCTGTGGAGACAGTGGTCGCCGCCTCGGCTCCAACGCCCACCCCGGCCCCAACGCCCACTCCGGCTCCAGCGCCCGCAGTGCACGGGCATGCCGCGGCAGCAAAGGCAACGCACACAAAGCCCGTCGCTAAAACTCCGGCTAAAGCTCCCGCAAAGCCAGCCGCCAAAGCTCCGGCAAAGCCAGTCGCCAAGGCACCGGCCAAAGCCACCAAGACCATCGCAAAAGCGCCGGCAAAGGCTCCGGCCAAGCCTGTCTCCAAGGCTCCGGCTAAACCAGTTGCCAAAAAAGCGGCCAAGAAGGGCGCCAAGAGGTAGGCTGGGCGAGCGCGTTCGGCTCGTCCTCTAGGGGCTCGCATGACCAACTACACACCGCGCCACACGCTGATTGCGTCGGCGCCGACACGCCTCGACTTCGGCGGAGGGTGGACAGACGTCCCGCCCTTCCCTGAAGATCGGGGCGGTTTCGTATGCAACTTGGCGATCGATCGACGCGCCACGGTAACGATCGTGGCTCCCCCATCGAGCTCGGCCTTGATCTCGGCCTCGACAGACAGCGATCTGGGGCTCGCCAGCAACGTGCCGCTTGTTCGCGCGGCGCTCTCGCGAGCGGCTCGCGAGGCCCACTTCCCCGCTATCGAATCGGTCTCGCTCTCCTCCGACTTTCCCGTCGGCGCCGGACTTGGCGGGTCGTCGGCGGCAGGAGTCGCCCTCGCCGCCGCTTGCGCGGCGCACCAAGGGCGCGTGCTCGGTCCCCAGGCGCTGGCGGAGTGGAGCCGCGCCGTAGAGGTCGAGGAGATGGGTGTCGCTGGCGGCCGTCAGGACCACTACGCCGCGGCGTATGGCGGCGCGCTTGGCATAACGTTCGCGACCGAGACGACCGCCGAGCGGATCGCGTTGGCAGCGGACACAATCCAGTTGCTGGAATCGCGGTGCCTGCTCGTCTACACCGGCGAGTCGCGTATCTCCGGGACGACCATTTCGGCGGTGCTCGACGCTTATCGCAATCGTGAGTCGCGGGTTCTTCACGCGCTCGACCGGATGAAGACGCTTGCGATGTACATGCGCGACGCGCTTGCAAACGGCGATATAGATGCGCTGGCCGCGCTGGTCGATGAGCATTGGACGCATCAGCGTTCGCTTCATCCAGGCATCACAACGCCGCGCATCGACGCCTTGGAGAATTCAGCGCGACGCGCCGGCGCAACCGGCGTGAAAGCCCTCGGCGCGTCCGGCGGTGGCTGCGTGATTGTGTTCGCTCCCGGCGATTCGGTGGCTCACGTCGGGGAGGCTCTCTCGGAGTGGGGTACACTGTTGCCATGGACCGTGGCACCCGAGGGTGTGCGCATAAAAGTGCGGCAAGAAGTGCGCGAAGACTGATCGTGCGGCATGAGTTCGCACTGCCGCCATCGGGAATTTGGCGGTAACCTCCGAAACCGCTCCCACTCCTGTGCATACACGCATCCCGCTCGATCCCGTCGCGCTCACCGAAGCGCTTGTCGCCATCGACTCCCGCAATCCCAGCCTTGTGCCGGGGGCTCCGGGAGAGACTGCGTGCGCCCGGTTTCTGGGCGACGTGCTGAGCTCGTGGGGCTTTGCGGTATCGGTAGATGATGTCATGCCGGGACGACCCAACGTCGTCGCGCGCATTGGACCGACCGGGCGTTCACCGCTCGTGCTGAATGGCCATCTCGATGTCGTCGGCACTGACGGCATGCACCACGAGCCGTTCACGCCTGCCATTCGCGACGGCAATCTTTGGGGACGCGGATCGAGCGATATGAAGAGCGGGGTCGCAGCAATGTGTGTGGCCGCGGCCCGCGCGTCAGCACGCGGATCGCTCGCGAGTGAGATCATCATCGCGGCAGTCTGCGACGAGGAGTACGAATCGATCGGCACGCGCGCGTTGATTGCCGGTGGGCTGCGCGCAGCGGGCGCAGTCGTCACTGAGCCGACGCGACTTTCGGTGTGCCCTGCGCACAAGGGGTTTGCATGGGTTGAAGTCGTTGTGCGCGGGCAGGCCGCACACGGCAGTCGGTACGACGTGGGTGTCGATGCCGTGCGTCACACCGGCCTATTGTTGTCCGCGCTCGACCGGTTCGAGCAGGATGTCCTGACCAAACGCGCGCATCCACTGCTGGGCAGGCCGTCCCTGCACGCCGCGATGATTTCCGGCGGGACGGGCTGGTCTACCTACGCCGACAAGTGCACGCTGCGCATCGAGCGACGCACCATCCCCGGCGAGACAGCCGAGTCGGTCGTTGACGAGATCAGAGCGTTGTGCGAAGAACTGTCACGCACGCGAGCCAGTTTCAGAGCGGAGGTCTCGCTGAGGTGCGCGCAACCGCCCAGTGATCTTGCGACCGATGCGTCATTGACGCGTGCGGTCATCGCAGCGACACGGCAACATGGGCTCGAAGGCACGGTCGAAGGGTTATCGTGCTGGACCGACGCCGCCATCTTCAATGCGGCCGGCATCCCAGCGCTCTGCTTCGGCCCGGGGGACATTGCGCGCGCGCATTCCGCCGAGGAGTGGGTGGAGTGCGATCAGATCGAACAAGCGACTACGGTGCTCGAGCAGGTGTGCGCGTCGTGGGGACGTTAACCGGACAGTCATGGCAGCAATGTCAGTAGCCGACTACGATCGGCTCGAACGTGCGATCGTCGACGGAAGGCGTTTGTCCTTCTGGCGGCGCGGAACGGAATTTCTCGTCATCCCGGAGCGGCTCAAACTCGCGAATGGCCGCGAGGTGGTTCTGGCGCGCCACCCGTCCACCGGCCAGCGGATGGAGCTCTTTATCGACGAGTTGGACTCCATCGAGGTGATCCGATGAGCGCGCACTACCCGCTCGTTTCCGTGTATGCAGATGAGTCGTGTCTCGGCAACGGGAAAGAAGGGGACACGCCAGGTGGGTTTGGCGCGCTGGTCGAGTTCAAGAAGGGCGACGGTCCAATCCAGCGATTTGACCTCTGGGCCTCCGAGAAGAACACGACCAACAACCGGATGGCGTTGCGGTCGGTCATCGACACCGTCGAAGCACTTTCCCGAAAGGGGAATACACTTTCGATCCACTTCACCACCGACTCGCGCTATATCGTCGATGGAATGACGTCGTGGGTGCGCGGCTGGATTGCGCGCGGGTGGAAGCGGAAGGATGGCGCCGTCGAGAATATCGAGTTGTGGCAAGAGGCGGTTGAGGTGATTGCCAAACACGAATGCATGTGGGCATGGGTGAAGGGGCACGCCGGGCATCCGCAGAACGAGTACGCCAATCATCTGGCGACCCGCGCCGCAGCCAACCAGAGCGAAACCGACGGCCTGATTCCGTCAACGTTTGACGAGTGGATGGCGGCCCAACCGGTGCGGGCAGGAAAGAAGCAGCCGCCCGTTGCGCCGTTCCCCGACCGCGGACGTTTTGTCGCGGCGCCGCCGTTGGGTGATGGAGCGTTACGCGGGGGGTGAATGGCGCGTCGTTTGGGGTAGGTTCACAGGCGTTCGCGCCGACCAATCCCACGACATCATGTTCAAGTTCATCCTCATTCTCGGGCTCGGCGTCGCCATCGGGTACGGCTATGGCTGGAAGGACGCGCATTTGCACGACCAACACATCGCGGAACGGATGGTCGAGCAGATCGGCGGAAAGAGTCGCACCATGGTGAGTGGTGACGCTGATGCCCAGATGATCCAGGCGGAAAAGCGGTGACAACTGCAGCACGCCCGCTGGACGATCTTGATCGGCTCGCCTTTCGGCTGGTTCGCACCATCCGCCAGCATCATCCGCAGTTGCGCGACCGCGGCTTCACGCTCACCGATCTGGAAGAGCGGTTGTTGCCTTATCGTGAAACGCGTCGCGAGATGGCCGACACGAGTGCGCACGCGTGGAAGCGGACCGTTTTGCGACTCGTCAGCGGTGAGCGTGCGTACGTGGAGGCGGACGCCGACTTGAAGCAGGCCTGCCGCCATGCGCTCAGTTCGCCTTCCCCAACGATTGCGTTGGTGCGGAGCTGGTCCGGGACCCCTTTGATGCTCGGTGCGTTGGCTGAACAGGTTGGCGGGGAGCGAGTGAGCGGAGCATTTGAGGCTGCCAAGATGTCGGCGGATACACCGCTTGGCGCCGGTGGACGGTCGCCGTTGCATTCGGTTGCCGCGCCGGTATTGCGCGCCCAGTCGGGGTCGATTTCGCCGGGCGCGTCGACCGCGGGCGAAAGTTCGAGTGCGAGGAAGCCCAACCCGCGCGGAGCGGGCTGCCGTTACTGTGGAGGACGGCTGCCTGATGCACGCGCGGTGACGTTCTGCCCGCACTGTGGGCTCGATCAGACGAAACGCCAGTGTCCGGCGTGCAGTACAGAGCTTGAGGCCGCGTGGCGCTTTTGCGTAACCTGCGGTCGGAATGCCGACCTGCCCGATCTGCCGGTACAGCTGAAGCGCGCGGCCGGTTAGCGGGTACAGATCATCGTCGCTCCCGCGAGCCACGCGCGACCGCGCGCGCTAGCTCTCAGGGCGCTCCTTTGATGATCTTGTTCCCATGCCTTTTCTGGTTACTGCGACGCCGTTCGTCGCTCGCCCAAGAAGTTCGATCGCCAACGCAGTTGGCCGCCGCGGCACCATTGCTGTCACCTCGCTAATCGTTGCGGCGTTCGCCTTGTCGGGGTGTGCGCAGCCGATTCCCGTTGGTGAGCCGTCACCCGCCGATGAGCCAGCGCGGACGCAGCCCACCACAACAGCACCAGTGCGTCCACGGGCGTCGTCACGACCGATGCCGGACACGCCAAGTGCGCGGCCAACGCTGGCGCAGTGGCCGATCAAGACAGCGGAACATGTCGACCTGTGGCTGCACTCGTTTGCGTTGGTGAGTGAGGATACGGTACGCGTGCCACTCTATCGGCGGGGTTATCGCGACTCACTCACCGTCGTGAAGAACCGCTCGAACGTGCTGACGTCGCTGGATGTGAATCGAGCCACGTTGGCGAAACGATTGGCGGCGTCGCCGAGCTATCTGCAGGCGCAATTTATCGCGTTCGAGTTTCCCAATTGGGATGCGATGCGTTCGGCGGGTGAGCAGTTGCTTGCGCGCGATGCAGGGTCGTCTCGCAACAGCAGCGACGCGACGAATCCGTTCGCAGCGATTTTTCGTACGGAGGCTGATCGTGAGTGGTTGCGCCTATTCATCACTGGTGTCGCCGATGAGCAGTCCCGGTTCTTCAACGCGGAACATGCGCGATTGGTGCGATCGCGCAGTGCGGTCGTGACGGCGGTCGATTCGCTGTGGCAACAGGTGTACCGTTCACGATTCCAGCGGTTTCTGACGAACACCAGTCAACGAAACGGCGACGTGTTGCTTTCGATTCCGATTGCCGGTGAAGGACGCGCTGGTGTCGGCCGTGATCGACAGACGGTCATTGCGGTGCCGTTTCCCGATCGTGTGGCCGACGCGAAGGATGTGATTCTCGTGCTCGCGCATGAGCTGACCGGAACACTCGTGAACGGCGTCATCGCGGAGAACACCACGCCGGCGGAACAACGTGCCGGCGCCGCAGATCGGTATGTGTCGTTGGCGCAGGTGCGCGCGGGTGCGATGTTGTTGGAGAAGATCGCGCCGGAGCTCGTCGACTCGTACATGCGCTTCTATCTGGCGCAATCCGGAGTTCGCGCGGACGCCGTAGACGTGAAGCCGCTTTTCTCGAGGACTTATGATGTGCCCGTCGTCATTCGTGATGGCTTGCAGCGACAGATTGATATCGTGCTCGGTGGCATCTGATGGCTGACGAGCCGGTTATTCCGCGCGACGCGATTCCGCAGGACGCCATTCCGCGCGACGCGCTCGAGCGCGTGCTCGCGCGCGCGACTGAGTTGCAGGGGGTGTCCGGTGAGGCGACCGAAGCGATCTCCGAAAGCCGGCTGATGGAAGTTGCGCGCGAAGTAGGGATCGATGCGCAGCACCTGCGTCAGGCGCTTGCCGAAGAACGCGCGCGCATCGCGTTCGACGCACCCGACAGCGGCCCGATTCTCGACGCACTCGGCACCGCACTCGTCGATGGGCAGCGGGTCGTGCCCGGCAGCGTGGCGCAAGTGCAGGCGCGACTGGATGCGTGGCTACCGCGCATGGAAGGCCTCGCCGTGCGTCGCAAGACGCCACAGCGCACAAGCTGGGAGCCGAGACATGATCCACTTGGCAATGCACTACGGGCGCTGGGGGCCGGCGGACGGCGATTTGATCTGGTGCGCGTCGATCAGCTCATCGCGACGGTCACGCCAGTCGACGAGAGCAAGAGCGTCGTGCGATTCGACGTGGAGTTGAGCGGCGCGCGGCGCGCGCAACGGAATCTCGCACTCGGTGTCGTGGTGGGCGTGAACGCGCTGCTGTTCGGAACGCTGTCGACCATCGCGATGGTTGCTGCGTCGAACGCGACCAATCCGGCTGGCATCATCACGGGACTGGGCGTAGTCGGTGCGGTGCAAGTCGGCGCAGGTTACGGCGTGTGGCGCGCGATCAAGGGCGCGTACCAGCGGACGTTGTCGCGCGTGAGACTGCGGACGGAGCAGCTGCTCGATGAGTTGGAGCACGGCGGGATGAAGGCGCCGGATTCGGTGCTCGGGCAGGTCACCAAAGCGCTGTTGGGCGCGGTGCCGAGCAGGAAGCTATAACTGCTAAGTGACGAGTTCGCAGTTCGAGCAACCGGTGACTCGTGACTCCTACTGCAAACTCGAAACTGGCAGTTTGTTACGCGATCGCCAACTCGAACGCACGCAATCTCACCCGCTCAACCAGTCTCCTGACCGCCCAGTTGCTCATCACCAGCACCGCCCCGGTCATCAGCAACGACTTCACTTCCTTGCGTGAAATCTTCACCGAACCGCCGGGCTTGAGCATCGCCGTGCTTTGCACGAGATCGCGAAGTGTCGCGTACGCGAGCAGCAGCGGGAGAATGCAAAACAGTCGAATTGATACGGCGCGACGAGGAATGAGCAGTAGGTAGTTGCGTGCTTCTTCAAGGTCGTGCCACGCCAGCTGAATGAGTTGTGTCAGCGCTTCGCGGTTTCTGGCGACGAGTTCGGGCGCGAGAATGCGACTCTGCGTGCTGCCGTGCGCGCGCAACAATTCTTCCGGCACGTAGATCGAGTTTTCCTTCTCGGCGTCGACCGCAACGTCCTTGAGGATGTTCACGGTCTGCAGTGCTTCGGCAAACGCTCGGCACCGCTCGCGCAGGATTTCGTAGCGTCGACTGCCGATGCTCGACGAATGCTCATGCCAAAGATCGGTGAGCATGTAACCGACCGTTCCGGCGACGTAGTAGCAGTACTCTTTGTACTCGTCGATGGTCTGGATGCGAATGCCATCGGGGTAGAGTAGTACGAACTTCCGCATCCCGACGGCCATTTCCGCGACCCACTTTCGCACGACCGCGCGCGTGTCGGCTGGGAGCAGTGCGAAATGCTGGAGAACCAGATCGGTGTTGCGGGTGAGCGTGGTGTGCGCGAGATCGCCGCTGAGACTGGTGACGCTGTGGAGAAATCGGGCGAGCGCCGCCGAATCGTCGAAGGCGGCAAGGAAATCATCAAACATTGCCGCCTTGACGTGCGGATCGACACCGGGCGCGTCTTCGACGGTGTCAGCGATGCGGCAGAGCAGATACGCGTCCAGCACGGCCTGCCCCAACGCCCCGGGGAGCACCTTGATACCCAGCGCAAAGGTGCGCGATACGGCCGGCAGGATCGCTTCGCAGAAGCGCGCCGCATCTCGGTGTTCGATGGCGCCGGTCACGCTTGGGGGGAGTGCCATGTCCGGAAGATACGAGGCGACGAGGGATAAGGGAGCGCTTGTCGCGACTTTGCGACTGGGTGAGACTGCAGGATGACCAATTCTCGTTCTGATCCGACTGAGCAATCTCCGGTCGACCGGGCACGTCCAGCTGAAGGACCGACTGCGTCCGGCGTCTGGCGTCACGACGTCGGGCGTGCTGGTGCCGAGGCGCCAGAGGGATTCCGCGGAATTTTCCGGACCGACCTGCGCGGGCGCGGATTGTACGCTGAGGGCGCGGGAATCGCGCGCTGCGTCCCTGCGGCGGTGGCGGTGCCCGCGGACCTTGAGGACCTGTCGACGTTGGTGCGCTGGGCCAAGCACAGTGGTCATGCGCTGATCCCGCGCGGGTCGGGGAGCGGGATGGCCGCGGGTGCGGTTGGCCCGGGGGTGATCGTCGACCTGAGTCGGTTCAAGCAGATCGGCGCGGTAGAGTCTGCACGCATCCGCGTGGGCTGCGGCGCGCTTCGCGGTGATGTGGACGCAGCGGCGCGGGCGGTGGGCCTGCGATTCCCGGTCGATCCGTCGAGCGGCGCGTTCTGTACCGTCGGCGGCATGGTAGGCACCAATGCGGCCGGTGCACGCACGCTGCTGTTTGGCGCGACGCGACCGTGGGTGACGGGGCTGCACTGCGTCTTCGATGACGGGACCGCGGCCTGGATTCGGCGCGGCGACACGCCACCGCTTGAAGTGCCAGCGGTGGCCAGACTCGTGGCTGCGCTCGATGGCCTTCGCGCGCACGCAAACATCAGCGCGCTCTCGCATGCGGGCGTGCGGAAGGAGTCATCCGGGTACGGGATTGCCGCCACACTCGCGCCGGGCGGCCATCTCGTCGACCTGCTCGTAGGCAGCGAAGGGACGCTCGCGTTCTTCGTCGAGATCGAACTGGCACTGATTCCCGCTGCCGGTGCGACGGCGACGGTGCTGGCCACGTTTCCCTCGCTCGAAGCGGCAACATCATGCGCCACCGAAGCGAGTGCTGCCGGCGCGAGTGCCTGCGAACTCCTCGACCGCACGTTTCTCCGCATCGCGGCCAGTGGCGGCGCGACCGGAATCTCGGCCGATGCGGAGGCGGTGCTGCTGATCGAGGTGGAGGGAGTCGATCATGCGGCGGCCAACGATGCGCTCGCAAGAGTCACGCGCAGCTGCCGGATGCATGGTGCGACCGACGTGGCCACCGCGCTCGATCCGCACGCTGAGCGCGAACTGTGGGCACTGCGCCATGCCGCCAGCCCGATTCTGTCGCGTCTCGCGCCGAAGCTCCGTTCGATGCAGTTCATCGAGGATGGCTGTGTCCCGAGTGTGCACTATCCGGCATATGTGCGCGGGGTGAGAGCGGCGCTCGAGAGGCACGAGATGGTCGGAGTGATTTTCGGGCACGCCGGCGACGCCCACGCGCATGTGAATCCCCTCGTTGACGTGACGCGTGCGGGGTGGCGAGATCGAGTCCGGGGCATTTTGGACGAAGTCTGCGGTTTAACGGCGCAATTTGGTGGTACGCTGGCCGGCGAACATGGCGACGGGCGTCTTCGTGCGCCGTTACTGTCGCGAGTGTGGAACGACGAAGCGCGGGCAGCTTTCGCCAACATCAAGGCGGCGGGCGATCCGTCGGGAGTGCTCAATCCCGGGTGCAAGATCGCGCTGGCGGGCGACGAGGCGATCGGTGAGCTTCGCCACGATCCGGAGGCCGCGCCGTTGGATCCAATTGCGCGGGTCGTGTTGGACACGATCGAGCGG
>Ga0105044_10001348_pt1 | contig 32579 bp, 26 predicted proteins | sample MAT01_FD_78092 | JGI IMG/M metagenome (GOLD analysis project Ga0105044, IMG submission 78092) | Freshwater microbial communities from Lake Fryxell liftoff mats and glacier meltwater in Antarctica - MAT-01 | ecosystem: Environmental > Aquatic > Freshwater > Ice > Liftoff microbial mat | place...
ATGGCGATTCTTGTACGAGAGTTCACGTGCTCTGCTGTTTCAGGCTGCTCGGTGGGATCGAATCGTAAAAGATGTAGCAACTGGTCCGCGTGATTCACCAAGGAGAACAACGCGCCGCGGCCGCAGAGGTTGCATGCTTTTTTTCTCAGGAACGATCCCGATGCTTCATGTGTTAAGGCTTCAGGGCGACGGACCAGCGTGCGACATTCGCGCGGTTTGGTCGTTCCTGCGGGTGAGTCGTTCTTCGCTCGCCGCACCGCACACGTGGCAGGTGCGTTCGTCCGCCCTACGAGGGTGGTGCACATTCCCGAAGTTGTTGTTCACGCACATCCCAGGCGCATGATCATGCATGACATCATCGATACGGCAGTGGCCGCAGGTACGTTCGGCACCCTCGCCACGGCGCTCACGGCCGCTGGCTTGATCGACACGCTCAAGGGCGAAGGCCCGTTCACCGTTTTGGCGCCGACCGACGACGCGTTTGCCAAGATTCCTGCGGCCGACCTGCAGGCGTTGCTGGCCGACAAGGATAAGCTCACCGCCGTGCTCACGTATCACGTCATCGCTGGCAACGTGCCGGCGTCAGTCGTGACGACGTTGCACGAAGCGGCGACAGTAGAAGGCAGCATGGTGACGATCGCCACCGCCAACGGGACCGTCACGTTGAATGGCTCGAGCAAGGTGACGGCAACGGACATTCAGGCAACGAATGGCGTGATCCACGTCATCGATACCGTCCTCATGCCGCCGGCCAAGCACTAAAAGGCTGCGGCCGGTCCGCGATACACGCACCCAGAGGTGCACGTCTCGCGGATCTCAATGCGCGCGAGATTTGGGAGCGCCGGAACAAGGCGCTCCCAAATCCATCGTGCAAGGTTTTCGCTCGTCGGATTTTCAAGACCCGGTATGTCGTTGAGATAATGATGATCGAGCTCCGCATCGATCGGGGCAAATGCGGTCTTGATGTCGGCAAAGTCCATCACCCAGCCGGTGGTGTCGCCGATTGGCCCTGCCACATGCACGGTCACTCGGAATGAGTGTCCATGTAATCGGGCGCACTTATGTCCCGGCGGCACGTTGGGGAGACGGTGCGCGGCCTCGAGTGAGAATTCCTTGAAGATTTCCATGCCCTGAACGCTCCTACTTCGCCGGCTTGCTGCTGGGCGGAATTTTCCCCTGCATACGCATGTACGTGACAATGTTGCCGTAGTGCTCGCCGTCATGCACCGCATTGAGCGTTAGCGCGCTGATCTTGCTGCTCTTGTCACCGAACATGTCCACCTGCGCCATAGAAGCGGCGGCGCCAATTGCATACGCCTTCGCGCAATACACGTTTGACGCCTTCAGTGCGGCGACGAGCGCAGCTTTTGTCTTGGCACTCTTCTCGATCGCGTCTTCTGCCGGCTGCTTGTCCCCTAGTACGGCGGCGCAGATGAGGTTCTGCGTCCCGGCAACGTGTCCGATCAGTTCACCAAACGTCCGCACGCTCGCAATCGGCTTATACGCATACTCGGCGTCTGTCAGTTCTTCGGCCGCGGCGGTGATGTTGGCCGTCATCCCTTTCCACTGATCACGGATGCCGGCGAGTGCCGCATCGCCCGGGGTTTGTGCGGCCACCGTGCCGGGCGTGGCGAACGCGAGAGTGAGGCACGTTGCGGCGATGGCGAGATGGCGAGTCTGGTTCATCATCATTCTCCGGAAGACGTGAGAAACGCGAGCATCAACGCGTTCAGTTGATCGGCATGCGTCGCGGCAAAACCGTGCGGTGCACCAACGAGCACTTTGTACTGACTGTCCATAATGCTCGCCGCCGACCGCGCACCAGAGATCGCGATGGGAACGATGCGATCTGCATCGCCGTGCACAATCAGAGTGGGCACGTCAAAGCTGGCGAGATCATCGCGGAAATCAGTCGTGCCGAACGCGGTAATGCATTGCTGCGTGCCATGCGGTGATGCGACCCATGCAATGGACTTGCTGTAGGGAATCAAGTCCACGCTGACGCCCGGATAGTTGGCGTCGCTGTTGTAGAAGTTCGGAAAGAACCCGTCGAGAAACGACAGTCGATCGTGCTTGACCCCCGCGATCATCCCGTCAAACACTTCCTGGGGCGCGCCATCGGGATTGTCCTCGGTCTGCAGGAGAAACGGCGGCACGGCACCAAGCAGCATCGCTTTCGCCACACGCTCAGTGCCATACGTCCCGATGTAGCGGGCAACTTCGCCACCGCCCATCGAGAAGCCGACCAGCACCGCTTCGTTGAGATCGAGCCCGAGCATTAGATCGTTCAAGTCCGACGCAAACGTGTCGTAGTCGTATCCGCCCGCCGGCTTGCCCGAATCGCCAAAGCCGCGACGATCGTACGCGATGCACCGATAGCCGGCATCGACAAGCGCATTGATCTGGCTCTCCCACATGCGATGACTCAACGGCCACCCATGAATGAGCACGACCGGCTGTCCCTCGCCAACGTCGGTGTAGAACAACTCAGTGGCCGGCTCCGCATCCACATTCATGTACGACATGCTCATCACTCCTTCGTTCAGGGTTTTCGCTCCGCCTTGATCCGCTTCGCAACATCGCGCCAATCGTAGACATGAAACGTACGATCGGTGGACATCATCACCAAAATTCCCTGCGGAAAGCGGGGGCCAAGGGGCGCTGCCGTAACCTCGAGTCCGTCAGTTTCAATCGCTGAAACGGGAATGACGGCGAGCACGGGATGCGCATGCGGCTTTCCAGCCGTCCCCTCTCGCGGAAAGATCTGAATACGATGCCCCTGCTGATCAGAGGCGACCAGATATCCGGTTGTCGCGCTAGTGGCATACACGGCGAGTCCTTCATGATCCGACACGAAGCCCGTGGTGGCAAAAAAAGCGAGTTCGCGCGCGGCGCCCGCGCGATCCGGGTCCGCGTAGTACTTGCGGATACCCACGGTTTCGTCGGAGTAGTAGACGTAGCCGAGCTGCTGGTCGACCACGATCGATTCGATCTCCTTCTTGCCGCTGTATGCCCCGAAGGCGCGCACCTTCTCCCCGCGCACCGTTCCGTCGCCGTTGTCGCGCATCCGATACTGCCACAAGTAGCCCTGCGCCGGTCCACTCTTGCCGCCCACGATGGCGAAGACCGCTCCATCTTTCGCTCGGCGATACAGCGCGACTCCCATCGGCCCACGCTCCTTGTCACCGTCAAAGACCGGGATGCCGCCGCCGTCGATGGCCGTCATGTCAGGCAACCGAAACACGCGGAGTCGCATGCCACCACGCTCGGTGGTCACCGCAAGATCGACCGATTTGCCGCCGAGCATGAAGCCGCTGATGATGTCGACATTGTTGGTGCGCAGCATCGGCGTGCGCGTCTTGGCGCGATCGATGGTGCCATCGAGATTGAAGACATACAGCCCGCCGGTGGTGTCGCCCTTGTCGGTGCCGACAATGAGGGATTTGGCCGGATTGGCCCGATTGATCCAGATGGCGGGATCGTCCGAGTCAACGCCGACCGGCTGCGTGACGAAGGCCGACTTGAGCGCGTTTGCGGCTGGTGCGGGCGCCGCGCCCTTGGGCGTCTGCTGCGCGAGCGCTGGCTGCGGCACCAATGCGACGAGTGGCGCGCACAAAAGGGCGCGACCGAGTGCGTGCGGGAGTCGAAAAACGAGAGCCATTGGGTTCTGGAAAAGTGGTGGCGCCTGTAGGCACTTCTTAACATCTACGACGCAGACGCGAATCTGTGCCGCTACGTTTGTAACATCCTTCCTGTCCTCACTTTCCGAGCACCGTGCGCATCCGCCCCAAGCTGCAGACCAACGGGCCCGTTGCCCGACGCAATATGGCCACGAAAATCGCGTCCGCGCTTGGCCTGTTGGTGGCCATGCCGGCCGCTGCGTTCGGGCAGGGCAAGTCCGTCGATTGGCCGGTGTATCACGGCAATGACGACCATACGCACTACACGACGCTCAATCAGATCACGCCGGCGAACATCGGCAAACTGAGGGTCGCGTGGACGTATGCAACGCACGATGAGTTCCCGGGCTCGGAGATGCAGTCGAACCCGATCGTGATAGACGGGGTGCTGTATGCGACGACACCAAAGATGCAGGTGTTCGCACTCGAAGCGGCGACGGGCAAGCAGCTGTGGCGTTTCGATCCGATCAACGGCGCGCCGACGATCGGCCGATTCCGTCATCGTGGCGTCGTCGTCACCGGCGATCGCGTGATTTTCAACTATCGCAACCGTCTTTACGCGCTCGATCGCAAAACGGGGCTGCCGATCCGCTCGTTCGGCGACAGCGGTTGGGTAGACCTGCGCGTCGGGCTCGATCGCGCGGTGGAAGGATTGTCGGTGAGCGCGAGCACACCTGGCGTCGTATTCGAGGACATGCTGATTATTGGCAGCACGGTACCGGAACAGCTACCAAGTGCCCCAGGAGACATTCGCGCCTACGACATCAAGAGTGGCAAGCTGCGTTGGAGCTTTCACACGATTCCGCGTCCCGGTGAATTTGGCTACGACACGTGGCCCGCTGATGCATACAAGATTTCTGGCGGCGCGAATGCGTGGAGCGGCGTGACGATCGACGCGAAGCGTGCGATGGTATTTGCCGCGACGGGATCAGCGTCGTACGATTTTTACGGTGCCAATCGCGCTGGCGACAATCTCTTTGCCAACACGGTACTCGCACTCGATGCGCGCACGGGCAAGCGCATCTGGCACTTTCAGGGATTGCACCACGACTTGTGGGATCGCGACTTCCCGGCCGCACCTTCGCTCGTGACCGTGCAGCGCGATGGAAAGCCGGTCGATGCAGTCGCGCAGATCACCAAAACGGGGCATGTCTATCTGTTTGAGCGCGAGAAAGGAACGCCGCTCTTTCCAATCGAAGAGCGGGCAGTACCGCAAACGGCGCTCGATGGTGAAGTCCCATCGAAGACGCAGCCGTTTCCGCTCTCGCCACCACCGTTCGCGCGACAGGCGCTAACTAAGGACCAGCTCACCAACCGCACGCCGGCGGCGCACGCGGCGGCACTCAAGACATTCAACGAGTACAACACCACGAATCCATTTCAGGCGCCCAATCTCAAGGGGACGATCATCTTCCCGGGCGTCGACGGCGGTGGTGAATGGGGTGGACCATCGTTCGATCCGGCAACGGGCCTGTTGTATGTGAACTCGAACGAGATGGCGTGGTTGCTCAAGCTCGTGCCGCGGAGCGACGAGTCACTGTACGCCGCCAACTGCGCCGGATGTCACGGCGATCAGCGCAAAGGCACCGCGATCGGTCCATCGTTGGTGGACATCATTGCACGCCGCTCACGCGAGCAGGTGAGCCGGATGATTCGCGAAGGGAGCGGCCGCATGCCGGCGTTTGGCGGCGCGATGGATGGCGGCGCCATCAACGATATCGTGAATTATCTGGTCACCGGCAAAGACTCATCGAAAAAGACCGTCGGCACGAGTCCGTTTACACTGCCGTATCGTACTGCATTCTTTGATATCTTCACCGATAACGAAGGCTACCCGGGCATCAAGCCGCCTTGGGGCACACTCAACGCGATCGACCTGAACGCCGGCAAGATTCGCTGGTCGATTCCGTTTGGCGAATATCCAAAGCTCACCGCCAAGGGCATCAAAAATACGGGCACGGACAACTACGGTGGCGCGATCGTGACCGAGAACGGACTGCTGATCATTGCGGCGACCACGTACGACAACAAAATCCGCGCCTTCGACAAACTCACCGGCAAGTTGCTCTGGCAAGGCAAGCTGCCGGCAGCCGGCAACGCGACCCCTTCCACCTATATGGTGGATGGCAAGCAGTACATCGTCATTGCGTGCGGCGGTGGCAAGAACGGTGCGCCGAGCGGCGGGACGTATGTCGCGTTCGCGTTGCCGTAGCGTGTGACGATGTGGCTCAAGTCCTACGAGCCATTCCCCATCGCAACGACAATCTCCCATTCGTGCGGCTGAACCGGCACCACGGATAGTCGGCTCACGCGCAGCAGTGACATGTCGGCGAGATCGGTGCGTGCCTTGAGTTCGGCGAGTGAGACTGCGTGGGCGAACTTGGCAACAGCACGGACATCGACCATGAACCACGTGGGCGTGGCGGGGTCCGAAGCGGGATCGTAGTAAGCGTGCTTGGGATCGAACGCGGTGGTGTCGGGATAGCCTTCGCGCACAACTTCGCAGATCCCTGCGATCGCGGATGGATCGGCGTTCGAGTGATAGTAGAACGCGAGGTCGCCGATCTTCATGGCATCGCGCAAAAAGTTGCGCGCGCCGGTACTGCGAATACTGTCCCAGCACGTGGTCTGATTCGGCGCGGCCCAAAGATCGTCGTACGAAAACACGTCCGGCTCCGACTTGATGAGCCAGTAGCGCCGTTCGCCAGGCGCACGCGTGAACGCGGCGGCCCACTTGCCTTCTTCGTACGGTGCGGACTGTGGTGGTTTCTTGGCCGGCATTGCCTTTGGGCGTTTGGGTGTGCGATCAGGCGCGGGAGTTTTCACCCGGGCCCATCGGTTTGAATCACTCGCGTCGGGAAAAATGGCGAGTGGTCCGGCAATTGCGCACCGCTGTGAGAAAGAACGGCGCCCACCAGTACCGGTCATGACGTCTGAATGGGTTGTCGAGGTATGTGACCAGTGCCATCTGCAGAGCGCGGTCCGGTTCTTCGCCGGCGGCGTAGTTGCGGTGGAAGTCAACCAGGATCGTGCGCGTGTTCTCGTCGTCGACCGGCCACAGTGCGCCGAGTAGGGTGCCGGCGCCCGCTTCGAAGAGAACGGTCTGCAGTCCGAGCACGTCGTCACCCGGAAGTTTGGCCAGCCCTCGTCCGCCGATCGCTCGCTGCCCCGAGTAGCAGGATGCCAGCACAACGAGCTCTGCGCGCACATCGAGGGCGGCAAGCTGCCATCCATCGAGCAGGCCGTCCGCGAACGCGATGCCGCAGCTGAGCGGGTCATTGTGCGCGTCGCCGGTGAGCACACTGGTGCCATGCGTGGCGAGGTGGAGACAGCGGTACGTCGACAGCGGCAGCGACGTGAAATCGGTGCGCGTAAGGGCTGGGGCCACGCGGCCCAACGTGCCGTGCGCGGCAGCCACCTGCTCCGCTTCGAGTACTGCGTTCTCGAGATGTGGGAAGCCCGACGCGCCAAAGTCGTTGATGCCGACGGCGAGCACCGGACCGGTGGAATTGCCACTCCATGGAACCAGGAGACTCGTGAGATTGGCTGCGTATCGAATCGCGGCCTGTTCAATCAACCAAGGCCGCAGCACACGGTTTTGCAGACGCATCGCGTGAAACGGGAACAAGTGCAAAGTGCGGTGCGGACTCAGGATGAGACGCGTCTTTCCCTGCACGAATTCGCAGATGACTTCCGGAAATAGTGTCGGCGCGAGCCCGTCCACCACACGGTCAAGCTCCATCGCGATCGTGCCATGCTCGCCGGCCGCCGTGGCGCCAACAGAAACGATCCACCGTTCGAAGAGACTTCGCGCGTCACTTGAAAGCACAATCGGTTCGGTGTGAAATCGATCACGCGTGAACGCGAGCACGAGCAGGATATCGTCGGAAAGCCAGAACCATGATAGGGCCGCTTCATCGTCGGCAAGCGCGCCCTGCACAGCCGCAATCGTCGCAACAGGCGGTGCCGCGTTTCGCGCAGTGCCGCTCGCGATCGCCCGCGCGGTCGCGATGCGCCGACGTCGCTCAAGCAGTTCCTCGCGCACCACACCGCGCGCGGTGACGTCAGCCAGCGCGCGATTCACCTCGCTGTACTGCGCGTCAAGTGCCGCCAGCTCCGTCACCAGCTCCATCGGCAAGTCGTCGAGCGCGATGCGACCAAACTTCCAGGCACTGCTCGCCTTCAATCGCTCTGTGGTCTCCAGCAGAAGGTCATACCGCCCAAGCTTGTGCGCTGCGGCTGCGCAGTACTCGTAGAACTCCGCACGCGTCGCCAAAAAAGCCGATTGCTGATACGGTGCGCTGACATGCTCGCGCTGCTCTTCGATCTCGGCGATCACCGATTGACACACACTCAACAGTGCGTCGTGGAGACGCAGTCCAGCCAATGCACGCGCCTCTAACTGTCTCGCAGTCAGATACAGCTCGCGTTCGTGCGCGAGCGTGAAAGTGTTCAGCGACGCATTGCGTGCGGGAGACAGCACCCCCAGCGCACCCTGCGTGCTCGCTGACACATCCGCGTACCGTTCGAGCGCAAGCAGCACGTACGCCTGTTCGAGCCGGGCCTGCACTTCATGAATGCGCAAGCCGAGAGTGCGCGTCCGCTCGACGAGCTCCGTCACCTGCGCCAACTGAGTTTCGTTTGCACTCTCGTTGCACGCCAAGCGCAACGAATACAGCGCGCTGCTGATTGCGGCCCCGTCAGCTGCGCGCTGTGCTGCACTGCTGCGCTCGTAACCGGCCGCGCCGCCACCGGGTGAATCGGCTGCACCTCCCAATTCTGACTGCCCCGGTGACGGTTGCACCGGATTGGGGGGGAACCACTCCGAGAGTTCAGCGCCAATCGCCGCACTCACCAACTCGGCGTCCTCAAGCATCACGGCAATCGCCTCCCCGATTGCTGGCAGACTCTGCTCTGCGCGTGACGCGCGCGCCGGGTCGCGAAGCGTGCCGGCATCATCGCGATCAGTGGCGCGCGCGCCCATGACGATCGTCCAGAATCCCGCGATTTCATTCACCCGCTTGAGTACGTCGTTCTGATGCAACTCGCTTCGGGATACCTCCCTCTGTTGCTGCCACACCACCGCTGTGTTCACCCAGCTACGCATCGCACCGAGTGCGTCGAGCTCCGGGTCCGCGAGCCCAGCGCCGAGCAACTCAACCGCGAGTAGCTCCGCCGTGCGCGCGTACTCGTACTGGTCGCCAGCTTGGTTCGACGCAGCTGCGAGGGACGCCAACGATGCGTATCGACGCATTGCGTCCTGTGGCGACAGCAGGGCACGTAGCGATGCCTGTACCGTTGCGTCCACATCGCCACGCCGGCCACGATCGATCGCCTGCACGCGCACTCGCAAGTCATCGGCATGGCCCCATTCACCGGCGCGCTCGTACTCCGCAACGCCTTGTTCAAACGCCTCTCGGGCAAGTGTTGGATCGCCGACTTCGAGCGCCGCGCGCCCAAGCGTGTAGCTCGCCATGCCAAGCCACCACGCATGATCCGTATGGATGGGCAGAGTCCAGTCATCCGCGAGGTGCGTGAAGACTCTGATCGCTGTCTGCAATTTCGCTATGCTCGCCGACGTCGCCGCGGATACATCACAGCCGTGGATAGCCTCCTCGAGCGCGGGCACACCCGCAACGATTTCGTCGAGCTGTGGACTTGCCGTCGTTGAGCTGGCGGCGCCAGGATAGCTCTCAAGCACCAGCGCGTTTATCGACAGCAGCGTCAACACCCGTCCCACGTACTCTTGATCGACCACGGTTGACGCACCGCTCGCCGTTCTGGCATCGAGCGCGCCCAGCGCACCCATCCAATCGTCACTCGGCGCTGCAAACTCGCGCGCAAGCCTGCCCCACACCAACGACTTCGCCTGAGCCAGACTTCGCGCGGCACGATCGTCGGTCAAAACAGATCTGATCCGTCGCGCGCGGTCCGCGTCCGGCAGATCGAGCCATTCACGGAGCTGTCGACAGGCGATCAAGAGCGCGTACTGCGGCGACGCTTCGCGCAACGCGTCGGCAAAGTGCGATTCCGTCACTTCACATCTCTGTGTTTGGGTCGACTGCCCCGCACGCCCTCAGACCACCGGCGACAAACCAGCTGACCGACAGGAGAGGCAAGGCATCACGATGCGGACGGGTCATGTGCAATAATGGCGAGTTGGGGACGCAGCTGCGCTTCCACGGGACGGTAGGCGGAGTGTGCGCTACGTCACCCACTGACTGCAAGCGTCCAACCGGTTGACCGGGCGCTATTTTTCCTGTCATCGCATTCTGCGCTTCGTCCCTCCCGCCACACTTCGCCAGCTCGAGTGCCTCAGACGAACACCTGCCCCCGTTGCGGCGACACGTATGATGACGACGTCGCGTTTTGCGCGAAGGATGGCACACGTCTCGTGCGCCCGGCAGATACGACCGATCTCATCGGTAACTTCATCGCCGATCGATATCGTATTGAGTCGCGCATCGGCGAAGGCGGAATGGGGCAAGTGTTTCTCGGCGAGCATGTGCGCATGAAGCGGAAGTGCGCAATCAAGATCATGCGCCCTGCACTTCTCGGCGATGTCGAAGCGCGGCGACGGTTCGGACGCGAGGCCGTGAATGCGAGTCAACTTTCGCATCCGAACATCGCGGCAATTTTCGATTTCGGCGAGACGGAGGATGGTCTCGTCTATCTGGCAATGGAGTACGTCGATGGAGGGTCGCTTGCAGCGAAGCTCGATCGCGATGCGGCACTGCATCCGGACATTGCCGCCGACATTCTTGGTCAGTGTGCCGATGCACTGCAGGCAGCGCATGATGCGAACATACTGCACCGCGATATCAAGCCCGACAACATCATGCTCGGCCTTCGCCCCGATGGCACATACATGGTGAAGCTCGTCGACTTTGGTATCGCGCGCACGATAGACAACACCGACACCCGCGTCACGCGCACGGGCTATTCCATCGGGACCCCCCAGTATATGTCGCCCGAACAGCTTGCCGGCGACACACTCGACGCGCGGAGCGACCAGTACTCGCTCGCACTGGTGGCGTTCTACGCCTTGACGGGGAAGCAGGCGTTCCCCGCTGAGTCCTCGAAGGAATCGCTCGTTGCGCGACTGACAAGCCGTCCACGCACGTTGCAGGACGCACGGCACGAGATCGAATGGCCTGACGCACTGCAGGACATTTTTGATCGTGCGCTCGCGCCGGAAACCGCCGATCGTTTCGAGACGATCTCTGATTTTGCGCATGCATTGGCGGGTGCGATTAGCGTTATGACGCCTTCGCAGACCGCGGAGTTGTATCGGCGCGCACTTGATACGCGCGTCGCGAACGTGGCTGCGCTCACGCCGCACAGTGATCTCGAAGGATGGCGTAGTGCCAGCGGCAGTGTGAGCGCGCTGCGTATGTCGAGTCCGAATGTCAGCGGGCAGCCGTCCGCATCGGTGAACAGCCCGGCCAACGCAATTCTCGCTTCGGCGAAGGGACCGGGCGCTACTGGAGGGGCGACCGCGATCGGCGCGTCTGCCGTGCCAACACCCGGCGCGCGGTGGCCAGCGATTGGTGCCGTTACGACACTGATCATCGGCGCTGCATGGTTTGCGAGTGTGCGCAGTAGCGCGAGCTCCCAGGCCAACCGGGCGCCAGACAATGCTGTGGGCATCACCGCAGGCGGCAGTGGGGCGGCCCTCGGCAACGCGGCAGCGGGGACTTCGACGGAGAGCACTGCCGGAGCGAAGGAAGCGACGAGACTGCCAACCGCGGCGACTGCGGCGGCCGATAGTCTCAAGCGTGCGCGAGGCGATTCCGCGCGTCGCGCGGCACGACTCGCAAAGACCTCGACCGCTGACAGCATTGCGCGCGCGAACAGCGTCCGCGCCAGATATCCGGAAGCAGGCGCTCGTGCACTGATCGCGCGCGGCATCGATGCGAAGGCACGCATGGTCCGCAACAACGACCTTCGCACGGTTATCATGTCGACGCCCGTGTTTCTCTGGCGCGCTGAGAACGGCCGCGCCTGGAAAGAAGCGTATCCAGCGCCTGCCGGCACCGCGCGCGAGATTGTTGATCCGATAGAGACATGGAACGCGTGGTCCTCACTCGTCTCGTCTCGTCTCGCTGTTTATGTGATTGAAGTATCGCCGGATCGCACGCCTTGGCCGTCGTACGCGCCCGACAAGATCTTTGAGATCAAGAAGGGAGATGTCGAGTCGGTAGAACTCCTTCGCGACGGCATAGCAGTCCCCCTCAGCTCATCTGCACGTATCGCGGCGCTCGTGAACGCAGCCGCACATCAGAGCGCGGGAAAGCCCACGCCCAGCGCCTTCGTTGCCACGGTGGCACCGACCACGTTCATGCCGCGCGAGGATGGATCGTTGCCGAAGATCGAGGTGCTCGTTCACGACGCGACGCGTGGTGGTGCTGTCACACGTTTCACGCTCGCTGAGTCTCTCGTCCGTCGACTCTACGACGACTTTGCGCCTTGGCGGGACGCTATCGCCCGTCCGTAGGCCAGCGATTCTCCGGCTCCTTGCCATTCATACTCAGTCACAGTTACACATCAGTCCATGAGCAGCCGTCTCACTGTTGCCGCACACATTCTCGGCCTCCTCGCTGCCCGCGAGCGAGTCTAGGATTGCAATGCGACGTCGGAGATGTTGGCTGCGAGTGTCGGGACTAACGCGGTCGTCGTCAGTCGGGTGCTGACGCAGCTTACAGTGGTTGATGAGCCGAGCGATTTAGTGGTGGTCAGAAACGCCATGCGGTCGCACCCGACCACTACTGCTTGGTCGACTTCATCCACTGATCGAGCCAGTGCCGTTCATTGAGCATGCGATGCACAATGTTCCACGATCCGCTGATCGAGTGCGGCATGTTGGCGTACTGAATCATTTTGGCGGGGACGCCGTTTTTCTTCAGCGCGACGTACATCTGCTGCGCTTCGGAGTACGGCACGCGCTGATCGATCTCACCGTTGATGAACAGCGTTGGCGCCTTCACCCGATTGGCGTACGTGAGTGGCGATTGCTTGATCATGATATCGCGCGCTCGTGCATCCCATGGCGCGCCGAAAAACTCCGTCTCCTTGGTGCGCGGAATGTCGGCATTGCCATAGTCGCTGGTCCAATTCACAATCCCCGCTCCGGGAATCGCCGCGGCAAAGCGATCGGGGTATTGCGTGATGAGCCAGTTCGTCATGAAGCCTCCATACGAATGGCCGATTGTCGCGACGCGTCGCCGATCGATAGGGAAGCGGCCGAGTACGTGGTCGATGCCAGCGATGACATCCTGACCGTCTTTCGTGCCCCACGCGCCCCATGTGCCCCAGAGAAACTTCTCGCCATAGTTCGTTGAACTGCGAAAGTTCACTTCGAGTACGAAGTAACCCTGAGCCGCTAGATATTGATTCTTGAAGTTGAAGTTGTATTCGATGGCGCTGTGGGGCCCACCGTGGTTGCTGACCACGAGCGGATATGGACCGCCCGAAGCAGCGAAGCCGAACGGACGAGTGAGCCACCCTTCAATGGGTGTACCATCAGGACTGAAATATCGCACGCGTTCAGAACGGCTGAGTGCTACCTCGCTGGTGAATGCGTCATGCGTGTGCGTCACCTGGCGTTCGTTCCGGCCATCACTATCCGCGACCCAAACCTCTGACGGCGATTCAAACTGCCCAACGAGATACGACATGCGGTTGAAGTCGCGATCGAAACTGAAGCTGCTCAGGCGCCGCTCTCCGCTGGTAACCGCCTGCACCAACCCACCGTCAACGCCGGCGCGAAACAAGTGGACTGTGCCACCCACACCTCCGGTAAAGTAGATCGTCTTGCTGTCCGGGCTCCAGATCGCATTCGTCGGCAGATAGTCCCAGTCAGCGGTGAGTACACGTTCAGTGCCGCCGTCCGCCGGAATGAGTACGAGATCGGTCGCCCCACCATGATCGAGCTTGCGCGCGATGACGACGTCCGTCGTGAGCTGACGCGTGCACAACACCCACTTGCCGTCGGGTGAGTACTTCGCGCCGTTGTAGTCGTAGTCGTTGTTGAGCGTCAATCGCTTGAGCTGACCCGTTACGCTCACCGTCCATGCGTCCGTGCGACCATACACGCGTTCGTTGCGATACGTCGAGTCTGCGCTGAAAAGCAGGGCCGCACCATCGCGTCGCCATTGCATACCCGTTGGGCGAAGACCGAGCGACGTCACCGCACGTGCCTCGGCATTCGGTCCTGCTGCGAGAAAGACCTCCTGTGCCGACGCGACTTCCGGATCGCGCACGTTCGGCACGGGGAAAACCCCGCCGTCACGATGAAAGTCGAGCCAATCGAACTGCACGCCCTTGAAGCGTGCCTCGTGTCGCTTCTCAAACTCAGATTCGAAAGTGCGTTCGCGCGTGGGTGGCGAGACGTTGCGAATGGTCGCGATGAGACTTCCTATCGGACTCGCAAACGTTAGTGTCCCTGCACCGCGACGAGCAGCCTCACCAGGTTCGCCGGGAATAGTGTCAATGCGGTCGGGCGTACTCGGATTCACCGACACAATCCACGTACCAACAACGAACCGTACTAGCCCAGCGTCGGTCCACGTCGGCACGGTTGCATTCGCACCGCTGGCACTCACACGGCGCGCCGCGATGGTACCGATAGTCGACGCCAACCACACTTCGCTGCGCGAGCCATTCGTGTCTTCGATCCGCGTGCCGACGGTGTACGCGACCCATTGTCCGTCTGGCGACAGCTCCGGCGCACCAACGGTTCTGACGGCGTAGTAGTCCTCAATCGTCAGGGTGCGCCCTGATCGCGCACTCTGCGCACTGGCCTTGCCCGACACCGTGGATAGCGCAATCGCCGCGCCAATCATTGCACCGGCTAACCGAGCGGCGCAGAGTGTCATCCGATAAAAGACTCGAGCAGGGGAACGTTCGCTGATCATGGGCGTCATGGGCGGAAGAGACGATTGCTCGGATAGAGCGAATCTCTGGCCCCGCTCACACGCTGGCAAGAATCGTCGACTCGACGCCGACCTGTTCCTGCCCGACGCTCCAGTCCCCTAGGGACGGGTACCCGCGCTCGGCAGGTCGCGTATCAGGTCATGAATCGCAGCGGTGACGGCATCCGGACGCTCCTCGTGCAACATCGTTCCCGCGCGCGCGATCGTGTCGACCTGAAAATGCGCCACCTTTTGACTCAAGAGCAGCAGCTGTTCATCGGTTGGAGAATTTGCAGAATGCTTCTCGCCGACGAGCAAACGAACCGGTGCCTGAATCAGGTGCAATCGACTGCCGATGGGCACCGGCTCCACCGCTTCACTCATCGCGCGTAGAGCGCGCAGTCCGCCGCGCACATTACTCTCGAACGGACGCAGATACGCGCGCAACACGTCGTCCGTGCACCATGCATCGTTCGCACTCTGCTCGCGCACGGCCGCGCGAAACTTTCGTCGACCGATCGCGCGTCCCACTGCGTTGTCGATGAGCGGAGCAAATGCGAGTGCGAGCTTCACGCCCTTGGTACCCTGATGATCGACCGGTCCGCCCGCCAGCGAGAGCACGGCGGCGATTCGGGTCGGGTCACTGGCCGCGAGATGCAGCGCCACCGTCGCGCTGGTACCCTGTGCGACCACGATCGCGCGCGCAATGCGGAGGGTGTCGAGCACCGCGCGAATGCGACTGGCCTGACGGGTGAGTGTGTAGTCGGCGACTTCAGGCCGCGCCGACGTCCCCATTCCAAGTGGGTCGATCACCACCGTAGCGATGGATTCCGCCGCCAGCACATCGGTGATGTGTCGCATCGAGAACGCCGATCCGACCGGCCCAGGGATCAGCACCACCGTCACGGCACGCGTCGAGGAGGCGGCGGCAGGCGCTCGGGCGTTTCGAACAAACACCGATAGCGATTCGTCGCCGAGGGTGTTGATTGGCGCAGTTGCGCCACCCGCGACTTTGCTGTTCGCGTAGGCGTGGTACGCGACGCTGGGCTCTAAGCCTGGAACTGCACTCAGCGTCAGCAGGGCGAGCAGTGAGGTGCAGATGCGCATCGCGAACACTAGCGCCTTTGCAGCGCGCGCGTCGCTCGGCTGCCCGAGGCGTGGAGGCTCATTGCCGCAAGCACGAGCGCCCCAAAGGTGAAGTCGAGCGCACCAAAGGCAACGGCGGCGGCAATTCCCTTTGCACTCCCACGGCCGTGCGCGGCATGTCCAACGATACCGCCCTGCAGAGCCGCGAGAGCGAACAGCGCGGCAAGCTGCACTCCCGCAGCACGCGGCATCTGCCGACTTGGTTGCGGATCACGCGCACGCCAACGCCAGAGCAAACGATCGCGCGCGATTGTGCGCCACATGTACAACGTCGCAATCGCGAACAACACGGTCAGCCACCACTGGAGTGCGTCGTGCAGTGGAACCGGTCCGCCAAAATGCGGCACGGGGGTACGCAAAATCGGCAGCGACGGTACAAGCCAGCCCGAATGATTGCCGTGGGTGATGCCATCGAGCAGCACGTGGGAAATACCGCCTACGTAGGCGGATATCGCAACGCCAGTCCATCCGCGCACGCCGTGCGGACTTTCGATTGCCGCGATATCGTGCAGCCGTAACCAAGTCACTTCGCGCAGATACGGGAGTAGCATCGGCACCAGCAACCGCGTGATCAGCCAGACGAGTCCAAGTGTGACCGGAATGGTGAACCAAAGCTGCGCCGAAAGTGTGTGACTATAAAGCCAGTCGTCGGTCATGCGCCCGATGAATTCAAGATCGGGGGCCATGCTGCCGATGCACAGTGCCAGTCCCGAGAAGTGTCTGGGCCAGCGCATCTTGAGTGGAAGCACCAACGCCTGATGCGACAACAGAGTCGCGGGCACAACACCTCCTGGTTGCGGGAGTCGTTCACTGCCCGCTTATAAGTATTGACGTCGTGTACGAAAAGGCGCCGTCATACCGGCCTCAGTCTCACGTCACTTGCGCAACGAATCGGTGACAGACATCAGCGCTGGCTTGGTGAAGTGACTCTCTGCAGCGTGTTGCCTCGCGGGGGGTTCACGAGCTTCGCGCAGTGCGATGTGGGACGTCGGGTGACCTGGCAGTGAGTATGCGGTCGTCGGTTGTCAGTCGTTCGGCCCGGGCGGTGACGGCTATTCCACCTCTGGACAACACGGCGCAACCCGTGCCATTTCTCGGCATGTCAAACCATGAGCCTTCGCGACGTCAGTTCGTAGCGTTTCTTGCCGGCAGCCCGCTGCTCGCGGCCGCGGGCCTCGACGCGTCCACGCTCGAGCGGATCGTCGGTGCAGCCAAGCACGATCGCAACGGCGCGCTCGATATCGCGCACCAGTTGGCGCACACGCCGACTCAACAACCGCTGATTCTAAGTGCGAAGGACGGGTTAAGCGTCTTCGACTTCGAGCCCGTCGCCAAACAGAACATTCCCGTCGCCCATTGGGGCTACCTGGCCACCGGCACCGACGATGATGGCACGATCACGGCCAACCGTGAAGGATTCGACCGTTGGGCGCTGCGTCCACGCCGGTTGATCGATGTGAGCAAGGTCGACACGAGCGTCACGCTGTTCGGCACCTCGCACCCGACACCCATCATCATCAATCCGGTTGGCAGCCAGAAGGCGTTTCACCCGGAAGGCGAGATCGCTGTCGCGCGCGCCGCCAAGACGGGGAATCACCTGCAAGTGCTGTCGACGGTTGCCACGACTTCAATCGAAGACACCATCGCTGCCCGCGGCGCGCCGGTGTGGTTTCAACTGTATCACCAGTCCGATTGGGCGATCACCAAACAAATCGTGCAGCGCGCCGAACGCGCTGGCGCTCCCGCGATCGTCTTCACCGTAGACTTGAACGGCGGCAGCAATCGAGAGACAATGATTCGTTACGCGCGCGCGGACACGCGCACCTGCACCAACTGTCACTTCGGCGGTGCGCCACTGCCCGGTGTGAGTGGTCGTGTCGACGACCGCGACAATCGCCGCAAGCCGAATCTCAACGGCTATGAAAAGCTGACGCCGATTCCCGAAGTCGGTACACCGACGTGGGAGTTTATCGATCGACTGAAGAACGCCACAAAAATGAAAGTGCTCATCAAGGGAATCGTAACCCGCGAAGACGCACAGATCGCCGTCAAACGAGGCGTAGATGGACTGTTCGTGTCGAATCATGGCGGCCGCGCAGAAAACTCCATGCGCGCCACCATCACGTCGCTTCCTGAAGTGGTACAGGGTGTCGCGGGCAAGATTCCCGTTGTCTGCGACGGCGGATTCCGACGCGGCACCGATGTGTTCAAGGCAATGGCGCTCGGTGCATCGTCCATTGGCATCGGGCGCCCCTACATTTGGGGACTTGGTGCGTTTGGGCAGGAAGGCGTGGAAGCGGTGCTTGCAATTCTGCGCAAGGAGTTCGAGGTCGTGATGCGGCAGGGCGGGGTGACGTCCATTGCACAGATCACGCGGGACCACATCTCGCCGCGGTAACGGAATCCTGATTCGGGTTCGCAAACAATCGGAGACGTCGATGAACAGCTTCTGCAGGTGGTCGACGCTTTGCGTGCTGGCGCTGGTCTGTTTCACGGGCGCATTCAATGCCGCCAACGCGCAATCCGTGCAATATCGGAGCCCGGCCGGCGTGAGCTACCGATCGCAACCTGACACGGGACCAATTGCGCGCGCGAAGACCGCCCTCGATGCCGATCCACGTAGCGTTCAACGGTTCATTGCACTGGGCGTCGCGCAATCAGGCGCGCGGCAATTCCGCGAAGCGATTGAAACGTTCACGCGCGGCATCGCCATCGCACCAAACGACGCGATGCTCTATCGGTGGCGCGGGCACCGCTATCTGTCGGTGCGCGAGTTCGACAGAGCGATGACGGATCTCACGCATGGCTACACACTCGACAGCACCAACTACGGCATTCTCTATCACCTGGGGGTGCTGCGCTTTCTCAATGGCGACTTCAACGGGGCCGCAGCCACGTTTGCCAAGGCACAGCCACATGCACCCGACGGTGGGGAACTCGCTGGAAGCACGGACTGGTTGTGGATGTCATTGTCGCGGGCCGGACGAACCGCCGAAGCGAAAGCAATGCTCGGCCGTCGGCCCGACACGCTACCCACACCACCTGGCTATGCCTACGTCTCGCGCCTCAAGATGTATCGCGGGGAAATCAAGCCCGAGGCGCTCTTCTCGCCATCGGACACGGCCGATGTGCAGGTCGCGACGCTCAGCTTCGGACTCGGCAATTGGTACCTGGTGCATGGGGACACCGCGAAAGCGAAAACCGCGTTCCAGCGTGCGATCAGGTCAGGCGGATGGCCTGGGTTCGGTTTCATGGTATCGGAAGCGGAGCTGCGACGGTTGAAATAGCGCACCTCTCCTTGCGGATGCGGTCGAAGGCCTCCAACGTCTCTCTGTGTCACCTAAGAGGGAGCCTACCCCATGTCGTCGCACACTGATGTTGTCAGTCCCCGACACTACCACAAGGTGGTGGACTGCCAGTGGGCGTGTCCGGCTCATACCAATGTGCCGGAGTATCTGAGACTCATCGCGCAGGGGCGATACACAGAATCGTATCTGCTCAATCGTGAGTCGAATGTTTTTCCCGGCATCCTCGGTCGCACGTGCGATCGACCCTGCGAGCCTGCGTGCCGCCGCGGACGAGTGGATGGCAAACCGGTCGCGATCTGTCGACTGAAACGCGTCGCAGCAGATCTGCGCGATGACATCACCGAGTTTCTGCCGAAAGCCCCTACCGACAGAAACGGCAAGCGTGTCGCGCTTGTCGGCGCTGGCCCAGCCTCACTGACCGTCGCGAACGACCTCCTGCCGCTGGGCTATGAGGTTGTCATTCTAGAAAAGCATGCGCGCGCAGGTGGGCTGATGCGCTTCAACATTCCAGCGTTTCGATTGCCCGAGCACGTGCTGGATGAAGAGACGCAGTGCATCATCGATATGGGCGCCGAAGTTCGGTACAACACGAACGTCGATAGTCTCAGCGGACTGCTCGACGAAGGCTATGATGCCGTGTTTGTCGGCAGTGGCGCGCCCAAAGGAAAAGAGCTCGACATCCCCGGGCGTTGGGACGCCGCCGTCCGCGACACCATCCACATCGGCATCGAGTGGTTGGGCTCAGTCCACTTCGGTCACATCGACAAGATCGGTGAACGCGTGCTGATCATCGGTGTCGGCAACACAGCGATGGACTGCTGTCGCACGTCGCGACGACTGGGCGGTGTCGATACAAAAGTTGTTGCACGTCGCTCACGCCCATACTTCAAGGCGTCCCCGTGGGAACTTGAAGACGCGGAAGAAGAAGGCATCCACATTATCGAGAACCACGCACCGAAGCGGTTCGTGATCGAGAATGGCAAACTCGTGGGTATGGAGTTCGAGCGCGTCGAGTGGAGCGAAACGAACGGTCGACAGACGAGCTCGGTGATTGACACGGTCATCCTGCCGTGCGACGAGGTGATTCTCGCCATCGGACAAGACAACGCCTTCCCGTGGATTGAGCGGGACATCGGCATCGAGTTCGACAAGTGGGAAATGCCGGTCGTCGACAAGAAAACGATGGAGTGCTCACGCGCCGGTGTGTTCTTTGGTGGCGACTCTGCGTGGGGGCCGCTCAACATCATCTGGGCTGTTGAGCACGGTCATCAGGCTGCCATCTCCATTCACCAGCGCTGCCAAGGCATGTCCGTTGCAGATCGCCCCGCGGAAGGGATGCATCTCGCCAGCACGAAGATGGGGATGCATGCCTGGGCCTACAACAACGAGTTCAATCCGTCGCCGCGTGCCCACATGACGCACGCCGAGTTGGTAACGCGGTTCTCGAACGTCAGTGTTGAGGTGGAGTTGGGATTCACCCCCGAGCAGACGGCAACTGAAGTGGAGCGCTGTCTCAACTGTGACATCGAGACGCACTTCAATGCGACGCTCTGCATCGAGTGTGATGCCTGCGTGGATGTCTGCCCCGTGAACTGCCTGACGATCACGCCCGGCGCCGAGAGTGAAGCCGAGTTGCGCGCACGGTTGTCTGCGCCAGCCGAGAATGTCACGCAGGATTTGTACGTCTCCGAGCAGTTGCCACAGACACAACGGGTGATGGTGAAGGACGAGGATATCTGTCTGCACTGCGGGCTGTGCGCGGAGCGTTGTCCGACCGCGGCGTGGGACATGCAGAAGTTTTCACTGGTGTTGCCGTATGCATTCGGCCCATCCGGCACCACCATCCCTGTCGCGGTATGACGGCGAATCGTATGAACCGACTCCTCATGAGCGTGCTCGTATGAGTGGCGTAAACGATTTTGCGTTCAAGATGGCCACCGTGAACGGTACCGGTTCAGCCAGCGCGAACAGCTTGTTGATGCAGGCAATTTTCCGGATGGGCATCCCCGTCACGGGAAAGAACATCTTCCCGTCGAACATTCAGGGATTGCCCACGTTCTACGAAATTCGCGTCAGCAAGGACGGCTACACGGCGCGACCACAAGCGGTCGACCTGATGGTGGCACTCAATCCCAGTACGTACGCGAAAGACGTGGCCACGGTACGCCCGGGCGGCTACCTGCTGTACGACTCATCATGGCCGCTCGAACCGGAGCTCGTGCGCGAAGGGATCTCGATTCTTGGCATTCCGTTCGGTCGCATGTGCGTCGAGACATTTCAGGGCGATCGCGATCGTACGCTGCTGCGCAATATCGTCTATGCCGGGGCGCTCGCCGCACTGCTCGAGATCGACATGACGATCGTGTCGCAGCTGTTGCTCGAGAAGTTCTCCAAGAAGAAGAAACTGCTCGACGCCAACAACACTGCCATCAGACTGGGCTACGACTACGCGAAGGCGCACTTCCAGTGCCCGTTGCCGTTTCATTTGGAAAGGATGGACGAGACGAAAGGTTCCATCATCATCGATGGTAACACCGCCGCAGCACTCGGCGCGCTGTACGCCGGCGCAACCGTTGGGGCGTGGTATCCGATCACGCCCTCGACATCGCTGATGGAAGCGTTCAAGGGCTTCTGCGAGAAGTATCGCACCGAGCCTGAAACGGGTCTCGCGCGCTACTGCATCATTCAGGCAGAAGACGAGCTCTCGGCGGCGGGCATTGCGATTGGGGCAGGTTGGGCCGGTGCACGGGCATTCACCAACACATCGGGCCCTGGTATCTCCCTCATGCAGGAGTTCATCGGACTCGCATACTACACGGAGATTCCCGCCGTGTTTTACGACGTGCAGCGCACAGGCCCGGCAACCGGCATGCCGACGCGCACGCAGCAGGGTGATCTCCTGTCGCTCGCATACGCATCCCACGGCGACACCAAGCACATCGTGGTATTCCCGTGCAGTCCTGAAGAATGCTTTTACTTGAGCGTGGCCGCGTTCGACCTCGCTGAGCGCTTTCAGACACCGGTGTTCGTGGCCAGCGACCTCGATATCGGCATGAACGACTGGATGTGCAAACGGCTCACCTGGGACGACCGTTATCGTCCTGATCGCGGCAAGGTGCTCGACGCGCACGAGCTGGAGGGTGTGAAGAAGTTCTCGCGCTATCTGGATGTCGATGGTGATGGCATTGCGGCTCGTACACTCCCCGGCGTGCACCCGAATGGTGCATACTTTGTGCGCGGCTCCGGTCACGACAAGCACGGTGCCTACACCGAAGACTCGGACGCGTATCAGGAAGTCGTTGATCGCCTCGCGCGGAAATTTGCCGGTGCAGCCGATGTCGTGCCCGCGCCTGAGTTTCACCTGCAACCAGGCGCAGATGTTGGCATCGTTTCACTTGGCGGTTGTCACGCCGCTGTACTCGAAGCCGTCGATCATCTTCGTGAGCAAGGGATCGTTGCCGACTACATGCGCATCAAGGCGTTTCCGTTCAATGCGTCGGTGCGCGAGTTCCTCGAGAAACACCACAGCGTGTTTGTCGTCGAGCAGAATCGCGATGCGCAGTTACGCTCACTGCTCGCCATTGAAACCGGCATGCCGCGCGACGCGATGACGTCGGTGCTCGACTACGGTGGAATGCCACTGACGTCAAAGATCGTTGTTGATGCTGTCTCAAGCCGCCTTGCGCGAGTGATGACATGACTTCCATCGCCAAACCGCCGGTCCGGCATCCAGGGCTCAAAAAAAACTCCCTCGGCTACACCGTTCGCGACTACGAAGGCGCGATGTCCACGTTGTGCGCAGGGTGCGGTCACGACTCCGTGACTGCCGCGCTCGTTCAGGCGTGCTGGGAGTTGGCGCTGCCACCGCATCGTGCCGCCAAGATGAGCGGGATCGGTTGCTCGTCAAAGACGACCGCGTACTTCATGAAGCAGTCGCACGGCTTCAACAGCGTGCATGGACGAATGCCATCAGTGACGTCGGGCGCGTCTGCGGCCAATCGCGAACTCACGTACATCGGTATTTCCGGTGACGGCGATTCGCTGTCCATCGGTCTTGGTCAGCTCTCGCATGCCATCCGTCGCAACGTGCGTATGCTGTACGTGATCGACAACAACGGCGTCTACGGGCTGACCAAGGGACAGTTCTCTGCGTCGGCAGACATTGGATCGACATCAAAGAAGGGCGAGGCCAATGTACAACCGCCCATCGATCCGGTGCTGCTGGCACTCACACTCGGCGCCACGTTTGTCGCGCGCGGATTCTCCGGCGACAAGACGCAGCTGGTCCCTATTCTCAAGGCCGGTCTATCGCACAACGGACTGGCGCTGATCGATGTCATCTCGCCCTGCGTCACCTTCAACGATCACGAAGGGTCGACGAAGAGCTACAAGTTCACGCGCGAACACGAAGTCGAGATTTCTGCGGCCGACTTTGTGCCGCTCCGACGTGAGATCACGGCCACGCCTGCTGAATCGGGTGTCTCGGTAGTGACGATGCACGATGGAAGTACCGTTCGATTCCGCAAGACACCCGATGGCTATGACGCGACGAATCGCGAAGATGCCTACGCACATGTGCGCGCCTGTCAGCTGCGTCACGAAATCGCGACTGGATTGCTCTTCATCGACGAAACGGGACAGGACATGCACGCGATCTCGAAGACGGTGCAGATGCCGCTTATCGATGTGCCGTACGAGCAACTGTGTCCGGGTAACGCGGCACTGCAAACGCTTATGGACCGATACCGTTAGCATCGTGACGCTGGACGCAGAATCACCCGATTGTGAGTACGCCGCTTGGCGCGTCGAAACTGGTGGAGAACGAACGAAGGCTCGTGGTGCGCTCTCCGCCAGTCCACGTACCACTGGCGTTGAACTGCGCGCCGTGATTGGGGCAGGTAAAGCCGGTACTCGTTACGTTGACCGTGGTGCCTTGATGCGGACACACTCGGGAGAGCGCGAGGAATGTCGCGGTACCTGTGCGCACGACGGCGACGGGTGCGCCTTGAACATTCATTGTCGCCACTCCACCGATGTTGGCAAGCGCGCTAAAGTCGGCCACTCGCACAGTGCCGTTCACGGCCGTCGGTGCCGTGGTGCCATCGCTCCCGCCACATGCTGCGAGGGCCAGCGCGGCGGCTGAGAAAGCGAGTTTCGAGAGGAAGGCGCGTCGTTCAACGGTGATCCCCGCAAATGTGCCAACGGGCAATGCGGGTTCCGTCGCTGGCATCATAAGCCGGCACGATCCGCCGCACGAGACCAACGGCGACGCTGGTGCGGGCGGCTGAGGCGATGCCACGATCGACGGGTGCTCTGACGTATGTTCGTGCGAGGAACGCGAGCTCAGCATCGTGAAGTCCCCAGTGGCGGGTGTGGTACGTGAGCGTTGTGCCCATGCTTGCAACACCAACGATGCGTGCCTGCCCTATGTGCCACTCCAGCCGAGCCCCAGCGCAGGAATACTTTCCCGATTGCCATCATCAACATACTTGGGGCACCCCGCCCCCGCGGTAGTTCCTGAACCCATGAGGCAACAATGCTTGGCAACTCTCGACTGATGCGTTTGACTGGACTGGCGGGCACCCTCGCCGCCCTCGTTCTCGCATCGCCCCGCGCCGCACAGGCGCAAACCTGGATCGGCGCCCTTCTGGGATCGAACGAGGTTCCCGCGGTCAGCACGCCCGCGTCGGGATTCGTGACGATCACCCTCAACAACAGAATGCTGTCGCTGGTGATGAACTGGAGCGGCTTGACTGGCGGAAATCCGACGGCGGGACACATTCACTGCTGCGTCGCGCCAGGTTCGAACGTCGGCGTGGCCGTCAATTTCCTCAACTTTCCCGCCACTGCATCCGGCTCGTATTCGAATACATTCGACCTGACCAGTACTGCAGTGTACAACGGAAACTTCCGCAACACCTTCGGCGGTGGCACAACAGCCGGCGCTGAGGCCGCCCTGATCAATGGACTCAATTCAGGTCACGCGTACGTGAACATTCACAACAGGCAGTTTCCCGGTGGCGAACTCCGCGCAGACGTCACCGTGACTCCCGAGCCTGCGAGCGTGCTGCTCGTGACCCTTGGACTGGGCTGTATGGCGTTCGTTGCAGGCCGCCGGAAAGCTTCGGTCTGACAGTAGTCGCTGTTCGCGTTATGTTCCGCTAGCGTTCCTACAGCGGGCCCGTCCGCTCTTCTCCGTCCCTCTCGCACTTGCTCCAATGAAAGGCGGTAAAGGCGGCACGGGCCGCAAGCGATCGTCCACTCGTGTCACGGAGAAGGCTAAGCCTCCCACCGGACCCAAGCGCGGTGCCCCCAAGAAGGATTGGGGCGCCGGCTCCCGGGATGATCTCGAGATTCCGACAAAACCCACCGTCGCCCCGAAACCAACCGACGGAAAGCGTTTGTCCACGCGCACGCCGAACTGAGCGCCGAGGGGTCGCGTACACGTTTCGTCGCGCCCTGTGCATCGACGACATCAACGGCGAGCGACAAACGATACGGCGGGAAACGCTTTCCCTGCACCATGGTCACCTGAAGCTGTGTCGACACGGCGTTCCACTGCCATCGGGTCTCAAGCTCAGCGAAACCGGGGCGACGCACCCACTAGGTACGTCGCAAAACCTTCTGACAGCCCCACGTGGGGCCACTCACGCTCGGTCACCGCATCGCCAAACCACTGATGCGCCGTTTCGTGCCCGGGCAAACAATTCTGGCATCACCGCAGTGTAGCTCGGGCGCTCCGTCCGTCGGTGCGTGCGCACGATGCCGAGCGCGATCGGGGAAGTTGTCACCAAAATGCGGTCCTGTCACGCGTGGAATCGCGACGGACAATCAGCCCGTCGACGGGAGCCCATAATAGAACCCACTCACTTGGATTGTGTCGCGCGCGTTACGCGGCAGCGCAACCCTCACCGTATCGCCGGGACGCGTGAAGTCAGCGCGCGGGCCCTTCACCTGCGCTGAATCGACGTGGAGCGTGCGCGTCAGGTCCCGCGCAATTGTTTCGGGGTTGGTGCCGCTCACGCGCTTGCATGTAGCGGTTGCGGCGAAACGAATCGTGTCCGGAAACGGGCGCCGGAAAATCAACACGAAACTCATAGTGCAGCACGTCGACGCCCACCCGCACGCCGCCCGTCCGACTGGGCCCGTTCTGCGAGCGGAGTGAAGGCGATACGAAGGGTACAAATGCAGACAATGCGCAAGACGGAAAGCGTATGGGCATGCGAGTTGGTCAATATCCAGCGTGTGCCAGCACGGCTTTGCCTTCGGCAACGAGGCCGACAATCAGCTTCTTGAGATGCTCGTCGGTGGTGCGCGCGTTCATGACGACGATGCGCAGCACGCGCCGCGTATCGAGCGTGGTGACCGTGATGAAGCCGCGTCCCGAGCGATTGTACCGCTCGCGCAGTGCGTCGGTCAACTCATCGAGTTTGGAAGACGGAACATTGTTCGGCAGCCACGCAAAGCAAAGGATGTTCGACTCGGGTTCATGCAGTGGCTTGAAATCGTCTCGCACGGCCAGCATATCGTGGAGAGTGCGAGCACGCGCACACAACCGGTCGTAAAGGGCTGCCAGCGCGTCAGCGCCGTATCGTTCAATCGCGACGTACAGCTTCAGCACATCAGCGCGACGCGAACATTGGAAGCTGCGTGGCCCGATATCCCATGTACGAGCATCGTCGCCCCCGGTGAACAGATACGGCGCGGCCTGCGAAAACGCGCCATCGAGGTCTCGCTCGTTCTGCATCAGCAGCAACCCCGCGGCGAGTGGCAACAGCAGCGTCTTGTGCGGGTCCCACGCGATGGATCGCGCACGTTCGATTCCGGCCAAGCGGTGCTTGTGCAGGCTCGACATCATCGCCGCGCCACCGTGCGACGCGTCGACATGCAACCACAGATCACCGTGCGCGTCCTTGAACTCAGCACAGGCGTCAGCAATTGCATTGAGATCGTCAAAACTGCCGGTGGCAGTACACCCCGCCGTGGCAACGACAGCCATGACAGCGATGTGTGAGCTATGCAACTGTTTGAGCTTTGAGCGCAGCTGCACAACATCCATGTGGTGATCAATCGACGGAATAACGATCACCCGTTGCAGGCCGAGGCCCAGCTCGCCCGCTGCACGGCTCACTGCATAGTGGGTATGTTCGCCGCAGACGAGTACTGGCGCATGGGGCGGAATGCCGTGCGTCCACACGTTTGGAATCGCCCGCGATCTGGCCGCGAGCAGCGCAGTGAGAGTCGCTTCCGTTCCACCCGATGTCATCGTGCCACCCGCGCGCTCATCCCACCCAACCATATCGGTCATCCACGCAACGACCTGTCGCTCAAGCGGCGTGAACGAGGGCGACATCTCGCGCACCGCCAACGACTGATTGAAGGCACTGATCACCGCATCGGCCCACACCGCAGCGGGCAATGGCGCCGACACCTGATGGCCGATGTACATCGGATGCGCGAGTCGGTTTACATCCTCGAGCAAATGCATCGCCAGACGACGCGCAACGTCCGCAAGCGGACGCCCCTTCCGCGGCATCTCTGCTTCGAGTCGGTCTACAATCGTCTGTGCCGAATGCCACGTCGATACCGGCCCTTCGCCGGTCCGCGTCGACGTCAGATACTCGGCGGCGAGCGCCAGCAGCGGTTCGGCCGCAGCGAGGGTGGTATCGGCCTCGAGATCTGCGTCGAGCTGCGTGAGTAGGGATTCCGCGTCGGGTTCAGAAAGCATTTCGTTATCCATATAGTCGATCGAGCATCGATTGCGTGATCAGCACAGTGCCGCGTTCGGTACGCCTGAATCGCTTTGCATCGACGGCTGCATCTTCACCGACAACGAGTCCCGGCGGAATCTGCACACCGCGATCGATGACCACGTTTCGGAGCCGCGCAGATCGTCCGATGTCGACATACGGCTGAACCACGCACCCGTCGAGGTATGCGTACGAGTGCACTTTCACGCCGGTGAATAGCAGCGTTTTGTGAATACGCGCTCCGGAGACGATGCATCCACCGGAAACGAGTGAGTTGAGTGCGAGACCGCGCCGTGCGTCCTCGTTGTGTACGAACTTGGCCGGTGCCGTGATCTCGCCGTACGTCCAAATGGGCCAGTTGTGATCGTACAGATCGAGCGACGGAACGACGTTCGTCAGGTCGATGTTCGCTTCCCAGTACGCGTCGATGGTTCCCGCATCGCGCCAGTACGCGTCGTGCTCAGTGTCCGACTTGACGCACGAGGTGCTGAAGCGGTGCGCCACGGCTTTGCCGCTGGCCACGACATACGGGATGATGTCCTTTCCGAAGTCGCGGCTCGATTCGGGGTCGGCCGCGTCACGCTTGAGCAGATCGAAGAGAAACGTCGTCTTGAAGACGTAAATCCCCATGCTGGCGAGCGCCACGTCCGGGTGGCCCGGAATCGCCGGCGGATCAGCCGGCTTCTCGAGAAACGAGATGATGCGATCGGACTCGTCCACCTGCATGACGCCGAAACCCGTCGCCTCACGTCGCGATACTTCGAGACAACCGATCGTAACGTCGGCGTTCTGATCGACATGCTGCTGCAGCATCAACTCGTAATCCATCTTGTAAATGTGATCTCCGGCCAGGATCACCATGTACTCCGGGTTGTACGCCTCGATGATATCGATATTCTGAAACACTGCGTCGGCCGTCCCGTCGTACCACTGCGTCTCGGAAACGCGCTGACTCGCCGGGAGAATGTCGAAGCTCTCGTTGCGCTCGGGCCGCAGGAAGTTCCAGCCACGCTGCAGGTGTCGGATGAGACTGTGCGCTTTGTACTGCGTGGCGACGCCGATGCGGCGAATACCTGAGTTCAGTGCATTGGACAGTGCGAAGTCGATGATGCGCGTCTTGCCACCGAAGTAGACCGCCGGCTTGGCTCGCCGATCGGTGAGTTCGTAGAGCCGAGATCCTCGCCCTCCAGCGAGAACGTAAGCCATGGCAGTGCGGGCGATGGTACCGGGACGGTTAGGGTTCTGCATAGCGCGCGAATCGAGGGTCGGTGTTGGCGGGAGAACAGAGTGGCCCTGCCCAGTCGTGATTTTGCGCCGTTGTCGCGCGGGGCGTTAGTGGGAGAATCCGACAAAACCCTCGCCAACCCGCCACAGCCGTAGGTAACATGGATAAATGAAAGTTCTCTTCGTTGCCGCCGAAGTCGCACCGCTGATCAAAACCGGCGGCCTCGCCGACGTCGCGGGTGCTCTCCCGCCCGCCTTGCGGGAGGCTGGTCACGATGTCCGTGTGGTCATGCCCCGCTTCCGGGAGTTGCGCGAGAAGGGCATTCCGGTCGAGGGGCCGATCGCGTCGTCGTTTCTGCCGGCCGGCGAGCGACAGGAGGAACTGCGAGTCTGGCGGGTCGCCAATGGCGCAAACACAACTACAACTGCGGCCAGGGATGACGTCGAGACGACGGCAAACACTCCGATCTACCTGCTCGACATTCCCGCCGCGTTCGAACGCGCAACCATCTACGGTGATCGCGACGACGACCGCCGGTTCATTCTCTTCGCGCGAGGGGTACTCTCGCTGATGCAGCACCTGCGCGAAGTGGAAAGGTGGCAGCCCGACGTCGTGCACCTCAACGATTGGCACGCCGCGCTGGTACCGAACTACATCAAGACCTTTTACGCCTACACTTTCGGCCACATCGCAACAGTCTTCACCATTCACAACCTCGCGTATCAAGGGCAATTCGGCCCCGCCACGCTCGGGCTCGCCGGACTCACCGAAGGCGGTCTACTCGAGAATTCGATGGGCGCGGGCATCGCGGGGACGTTCAACTTCATGGCACGCGGCATTCTGCACGCGGACATGATCAGCACGGTTTCGCCAACGTACGCGCAGGAGATCATGACCGGCGAGTACGGCGAACGGCTCGACGGCCTGCTCCGCATGCGACGCGAACGTGTCGCCGGTATCCTCAACGGCATCGACACCGATACCTACAACCCCGCTACCGATCCGCACACCGCCGCGCATTATGACGCGAGCGACATAACGGGAAAGGGGATCTGCAAGAGTGCCCTACAGCAAGAACTTGGTCTTGAAGTTGCCGCCGACAAGCCACTCCTCGGCATCGTCTCCCGGCTTGCCGAGCAAAAGGGGCTCGACCTGGTCGGCGCGGTTGTGCCTTGGCTGATGAAGGAGACCGACGCGCAGCTTGTGGTGCTGGGCGCAGGCAGTACGGCGTTGCAGGATCTCTTTCGCATTCATGCGCGCAGCTACCCCGATCGCGTTGGAGTTCGAATTGGCTTTGACGTGCCGTTGGCGCAGCGGATCTACTCTGGCAGCGATGCGTTTCTCATGCCGTCACGCTTTGAACCGTGCGGACTCGGCCAGATGATTGCCTTGCGCTACGGCAGTGTGCCGATCGTACGCGCGACCGGCGGCCTGAATGACACCGTGCGCGAAGGATTCGAGGGCAACGGGTTTCGCTTTCACCCGTATGATGGGCGCCACTTTGCTGACGCAATCCTGCGCGCGTTGACGGCGTACCGCGACGTGGATAGCTGGGCACTGCTGCGCGGGCGTGGCATGCGCGAGGAGAATTCCTGGACTGTTTCTGCCGATCGCTACGTCGAGCTGTACAAGTGGGCGCTGCGAATGATTGGACGATAGCCCTGGCCGGTGAATCAGATCGTGAATCAGATCACTCTCACCTGTCGTACTGAACACTGTGCATACGCTGTTGATGACCACACCCCCTCGAACTCGGAGCACTGTGCTCGCCGTAGATCTGGACAAGCTGACGAAACGATATCGTCAGGTCACCGCCGTCGATCAACTCTCGCTCCAGATCCAACCTGGCGAGATCGTCGCGTTTCTCGGGCCAAACGGCGCAGGCAAGACGACAACCATCGACATGCTGCTCGGTCTTGCCAGGCCTGACTCCGGCACGGTTCGTGTGTACGGAAAGACGGCGAGTGCGGCGGTTGCTCGCGGCGAAGTGTCGGCGGTCATGCAGTCGGGCGGGTTGCTGAAGGACTATACGGTTCGTGAAACGGTGCAGTTCATGGCGTCCCTGTTTGCAAACTCTCGGCCGACGGCCGAAGTATTGGAGCGCGCCGGCATTGCGCATATCGCCGACCGACGCGTGGCGAAGTGTTCGGGCGGCGAGCAGCAGCGACTGCGCTTTGCGATTGCGCTGTTGTCCGATCCGCGACTGCTCGTGCTCGACGAACCAACCACCGGCATGGACGTGGAAGGGCGCCGCGATTTCTGGGACGCTATTCGCAACGATGCGAAGCGAGGCCGCACCATTCTATTTGCCACACACTATCTCGACGAAGCGGATGCGCACGCAGACCGCATCGTGCTCATTCGGCAGGGGCGCATTGTCGCGGACGGTACAACGGCGGCGATCAAGGCGCTCGCGAGTGGGCGAACCATTCGCGCCACGCTGCCCGATGCGCCCCTCGCTGTGCTGCAACAGCTCCCCGGTGTGGTGCAGGCCGAAGTGCGCGGCGACAGTGTACTGCTGCAGTGTACCGATTCTGATGCTGTCGCACGCTATCTGCTTACACACACCAACGCGCGGGATCTCGAAGTTGTCGCGCAGAATCTCGAAGCAGCGTTTGTGGCGCTGACATCGGACGATGCACCGTCGTCGATGCCCACTCTGGCCGGAGCCGCGTGATGGCGAGCCCTTTCAACAGCTCCCTGCTCGAAGACGTGCGTCGCACTCCGCCGCTTGGTGGCTTCAACGCAACGGCAATTGGTCTCGAGATCCGACGTGTTCTGCGTAATCGCCGCACACTGTTTTTCATCCTGATCTTTCCGAACATCTTCTTCTACCTGTTCGGCATACTCGGTGGGGGGCGACGCGGAGGCCCCGAGGTGCTCACCGCTGTGATGATCAACATGGCCGTCTACGGCGCGATTGCGGGGACCACCTCCGGCGGTGCTGCCGTTGCGCTCGAACGCAGCCTCGGCTGGAGTCGGCAGTTACGACTCACGCCACTGTCCCCGGTGGCCTACATCGCAATGAAGGTGCTCGTCTCAATGGTGCTGGGCGCCATGGCGATTATCTCGACGTTCGTGGTCGGCTCGTTCAGCGGCGTGCACATGACTCCGACGCAGTGGGTACTTTCAGCTGTGTCGGCGTGGCTTGGCTCGTTTGTGTTTGCTGCGTTCGGTCTGTTCATGGGCTACCTGCTCCCGTCTGAAAACGTAATGCAGTTCATCGGGCCGATGCTCGCCGTGATGGCGATGTTTGGTGGCATCTTCGTGCCTGTGCAGTTGCTGTCACCAACACTGCAACGGGTGGCACACTTCACGCCGATGTACGGCGTTGGTGTCATTGCTCGTGCGCCGCTCACGGGTCAGCTCGGGGCGTGGGCAGTCGTCGCGGTGATTGCGTGGACGCTGTTCTTCGGCTCGGGTGCGATGATGCTCTTCAAGCGGGATACGCAACGGGTGTAGCGGTCCGTGGTTCGCATCGACCATTGCGCGTGATGCACGCGTAACATGCGCGCAATGTCAGATCAGAAGCCGGACCCACGCGTTCGCATGACTCC